>Ga0074193_1000591_pt1 | contig 57468 bp, 57 predicted proteins | sample EPASupsiteHSE605_FD_64523 | JGI IMG/M metagenome (GOLD analysis project Ga0074193, IMG submission 64523) | Bioremediated contaminated groundwater from EPA Superfund site, New Mexico - Sample HSE6-05 | ecosystem: Environmental > Aquatic > Deep subsurface > Groundwater > Contaminated ...
AAACGGAACTCTATTAAGGCTTATATTTATCTTTTACTATTTAATTTTTCAAGTGAAAAAAGAGCATAAGAACTTATTTGGATGTATTAAGTTCATTTCTATCAGAATCAATATTTCTACACTCTAAGCCATTGTAATAAATATCTTCAACTTCAACAAACTTTCTAAAAGAATTTTCAACAGATCTTTCTTCGTGTATATGGGAAACAAGTGCTGGAACTCTTCCTATCATGAACACGCCTGTTCCTAACTTCCAGTCAAACCCCATGTCAGATAGTATCCCGGCATTGGCACCGTCTATATTCATACGGATGCCCTTCATTTCCAGGAGCAGATTTTCAATAGAAACAGCTAATTCGCTGTGAATTCCAAAACATCCATGTTTTTTGGCAGTTTTAATAAGTTTGCCGGGTCGGGGGTCTTCATCATGGAAACGGTGCCCAAATCCGGGTATTTTTTTTCCCTTCTCCAGGAAGTGTTCCACTACCATCAAAGCCGAATTTTTTAGATCACTGCTGGAAGATGGGGGGCCATTGGAATTAACACCTTCCTTAATTATCCTCTGCAGGATGCGCATTGATCTTTCCAGAGCACCTGCGTGGTATTTTCCAAAGGAAGATACTCCTCCCGAGACACAAGTGTTCATGGGGGCGCCAGTGGAGGCCATAATCCTGGCCACCTGGGTGCTGGGCGGGGTTACTCCGTGATCACAGAAAGAGACTAAAACCGCTTCCAACATCTTGGCCTGTTTTTCATGGGGGAGTTCACCCTTCAGGAGTAAATAAACCATTTCTGGGAATGAAATGTTTCCTATCAAATCTTCTTGGGGATATCCGCGGGTGATTATTCGGTTAGGTTCTACCTTGGTAATGGAGGTCCTCCATTTGGGCTTGGTAAGCTTTAATAAATTTTCCACAGTTTCTCTTCCAATTGCCATTTTCTTTACTCCAGTGAATCTTGTGAAAGATAAATAGATGCTTTCCGTGGTTCAACACAGCAACAGGGGCGCATACAAGCAATACGCACTCCACTAGCCCTTTGAGGCCCTACTTTCACCATAGTCCCCAGTGCGGTTACTGAACCCCCCAGGCCCAGGGCACCTACATTGGTATTATTTAAGGCATCAGTTATCTTTTTTTCAATTAATGATTGGTGATTGAGGTTCCCATATGCCATTGCCTTTAGCATCAGTGATGAAGCTTCAAAATGGGTTCTCCCAACCCCCAGTGCAGGGATGCATGGTGTACACCCTAACTTGGGAATCTCTGATCTCATCCATGTCAACGCTTCCTTAAAAAGGTTTCCATGATCCCGCTGGTGAAAAACACGATAAGTGTGACTCCTTATCTCTGGTCCACCACCTAACATTAATACATGGATTTTAACACCCTCATCATCCATTTTATCAACTAAAACAGATGGAGGTATTACTTTTCCCGGATCACTGTAAAGTCCCTGGCTCTGTTCAATCCGCTCAATATCATCTCCCTGAACTGCCATTGGCCTTCCAGGTAACTTTTTAAGTCCTAAAGCAACACCTTCCTCTATTTGGTGGAATAAATCTGGATTAAATTTTGTTCTAAACCCTAATTCAACCAGTACATGGGGGATGCCAGTGTCGTCACACAGGGGAACTTTATTACCACGGGCTACTTCTGCATTCTCCAGTAATAACTCCAGAACCCAACGGGCATTATCATTTTCTTCCATTTCCACAGCCCTCTGGTAAGCTTGGATCTGGTCTTCTCTGAAGGTGGTGCTGGCTTCTATGACTGCCTCTTTGACCAATTTTCTGATGTTTACGGACATAATAAGCTCCTAATGGTGGTGATATTTTTTTGAGATGTATTCCAAAAGATTTACAGCGAATTAATTTAAAAGAGGAAGTCAAATTTCCCCTTCAGTTAGATTTTCCCAATTCTATTCCGGTATGGCCAAGTCAGTTGTTCCTTTTTTGGAGATCAATGCTTCGGGATAAAAACGGTTTGCCATGCTTTGAACCAGTAAAACCTGTCTGGCCCGTTCTCTGGCTTCTTTACGGGTTGTTTCGTATCCATGATGGGCTGCTACCGAACCTCCAGTTTTAAGGTACACTGGACAGGCCTTTCTGATAATTTCTGGTGCCTCGTAATGCCGGATGAACCCTCCCGATGATTTGGGGTTTTCAGTGTGAATATCCAGAGACATGTCTATGGATTTTCTTATGGCTGCTAACATGGGTATTTGCAGATCACGGACCGGGTTGAATGAATTTGCCCCAATAATCTCCAGAAGCCGTGCAGAGGCAGGGTTCCCATGACCACAGTGGGCTGAAACCTTGAAATGCACACTGGAGGGTAATTCTCCTTCTTCACGCATCTTACCTAACACCCACAGGAGTCCTTCATCGTAGACTACTATCCCCCGCACCCCGAGATCCACGGCCCTTTTAACATCTTCAATGGCGTAGGTTAGGTTATCATATCCTCGTAGCCGGTATCCTATCCTAGCCCCTTCCTTGGTCTTGGCTGAGGCACTGGTGTCATAGGGTGCACGGGGGCCCACACTTAAAAAGAGTTCAATCTTGGCCTCCCTGGAGAGATCTGCCATGTCCAGTATTTCCTGATCAGTTAGGAGCATGATCCCCTTGGTCTGGGTCACCCGGTGTACTAGGACCTCATACTCATCCAGGGCTTCCAGTAGACCCTCCAGGGCTCCGGGTTTCTGAATACCCGGAACTTCAAAACGGTACTGGGCCCCATCTGGAAACCTTTTAGTTGAATCCTGTAAGTTATCCTTGGCTTTAATGATTCCAATTTCATTCAAAAAATCATGAGTATCCATTCACACTACTCCCTACCACTATTTTTTCCCTTTATCGTAAAATTGATTATTAAATATTTTATCAAATATTCTCATTACAATTATTTTAAGTTTCCATATGAGTATATCATCCTAGTTTACATAATATTATTTAAACCCGTAATTAAGACTATACATTAAATTTCCAATATCTAAATCCTCTAAATCCTCTAGAACTGTTAAAATATTTATATCTACTTGTGGATTAAGGGTTTTAAATTTATTTAAGAGTTCTTCCTTGGTAAATGGATTTTCAGGTTCTCCTTTAGGGAGATCAATTCTTTCCATGTAAAATTGACCTTTACTTTTAAGGGTTACCTTTGAAGGCCTTTTCTGGGGATAAAGTTTATTTAAATCATCGTTACATTCAATTCTTATTTTATTGGCAATTTCATTCAGAACATCAAAGTTGGTGTTTCCAATGTTGGCCACATCTAAATTTCCACTGTTAATGGCCATGGCCATGCTCAGGGGCAAGCTCTGTCTGAATCCCTCCACAGTTTCTGGGCGGTAATTATCATGAAGAGCAGCAATTTCATAGGTTTCAACAGTCACATCTGTAATATCAGCGATTTTAATCCTGTTGTTATTTATTATATTAAAAATAGCATCCAATGAGGAGTGTAAATGTCTGCAGACTGGGTATTTTTTGAAGTAAACCCTTAAAATTTCAAATTCCCTGGGGATTGATTTCATCGTACCCATTTTTGGCAGAGGATATTTTCCCTCTTCAACTTCACCCATAGCTTTTAAAAACCCTTCTTCCCCTTCAAGAATGGTATGAGCTCCAGTAAACCCTTCCTCGGCTAATAATGCTGATAAAATCCCTATCTGGGCGGCTTTCCCTGCATGAAGGTGTTTGGCCATGCTCCCGGTATGATCCGACTCCAGTAAACCTGCAGCCTGGGTTCCCGCCAGTCCCAGTGCATTCAGAATATCTTCTTTATCCAGATCCAATATCTTGGAGGCAGCTGCTGCTGCGCCAATGGCGCCACAGGTACCTGTACTGTGGAAACCTTTATGGCGATGACCGGGATTGATCAACATCCCTAGCTGAATTGCCACCTGATATCCCACCACCATGGCAGTTATAAATTCTTCCCCGGATTTTTTATTTGATTCGGCTAAAGCCAGTGCTGCAGGGATAACACAGGCCCCAGGATGAAGTTGGGCCAGGCGATGGCCATCATCCAAATCCAGACAGTGGGCAGAAACACCATTGGCTAAAGCAGCATCCATAGGACTGCTTGTGTCGCCACCGATAACCGTGGAGTCACCCGGGGCATTTATGATTTTCCTTACAATTTGCGCACTTTCACCACGGGAACCCCTTAGGGAAACTCCTAGAAAATCCAGAAAACAGAGCTTGGACTGACCAGTAACATTTTCTGGAAGATCCTGGTAACTGGTAGAATTAATGAACTCTGCAAGATATTGAGTAATCATTTTTCAACCTAAATCTTTACATTAAGGATATACTCAGCCTCTAACTAATGGTTTACTCAGATGGCGGCGTGCTGAAGGTGGAACCTCATAAAATCCCGGTTTAATCATTCTTTCAATTTTCCTTTGTTCCCTTACTTCCCTTCCTTCTTCAGAACCTACTCTTATTTTAATCCCACACCGGGGACACTTAAATCCTTTACCCTTACCTGCAGACTTCATACGTTTTCCACATTCACAGACCGGGTTTAAATATTCGTATACTGGTGCTAAAGTTGTGATTTTGATCTTCTCCACATTTAGGGTTCCTTTATTCCCAATTCCACCATAAACTACCACCTGGTCTCCAGGGGCTAAGTGGCGCACCACATCACGGAATTTTTTGGTGGGTTCATAAGCTGCACATTCCACTTCACCAGATTCATCCTCCAGGACGAATATAACGTGTCCCCCTTCAATAACCACGGGCTGAGTTTTAACCCTTCCCTGGACAATGTAACACTGGAACTGTTTCATCTTGGAAATGGCATCTATGCTTTCTATATGCATATCGGTGTGCTGATTGGTTAAAAACACCTTGAAAAACTCTATGGGTTCAGAAACCTTCACCAGTTTATGAGCTTCCTCTACAGCTTCCGCAGTCTCTCCCCGAATCCCGTAAAGAACCGGACAGGGCGTATGGGGTGTTATGGTCATGTAACCATCGTCAATATTATCAAATGTATCTGGATAGGTTTTTTGGTTCATTTCCAGCACAGAATCCTCATCCACTTGCCGTTTCTTCCCGTAATTTGAGGGTTTACGGTAGGCCAGTAATTCATAGGTGGCATCAGTCAGGGGACATCCAATGGCTGCCAGGGATCCAATAACACCCCTTCCCTTCTTGTACTTGAATACCTCTGCCCCTACCTTTTCTGCTAAGTTTTCAGCTTCCTCCTGGCTTACAATGGTTCTAATGGTTTTTAGAGCATATTCCTGAAGTTCGGGGGTAATCTCACCCTCATAGAATACCAGTCCTGGATTGGTTTTAGGGTCTTCCATAACCGATAGTTCTCCCACCATCTCTAGAATTATTTTTTTAGCCTGTTCAACTTCTTTTTTTGACTTTAAGATTATTTTAAATGCCACTGCTCCGTTTCCCCTGGTTTTATGGGGTGCGAATGGGTTGAGGCGTATGAGGCGTGGTGGACCATCAACTCTAAAACCACAACTTATAAGTCGGTCCATTATCACACAACATATATATGTGGTGCACATGCCACTGGCAGAGTCAGTGTCATCCATACCAACATAAACACTAAATAAATCATTATCTAAATTATGGTTATTCATATCAAATATCACCGGGGTGTTTTTTCATGTCGAACATGCCCTTACATAGAGATCATATAATTATTGAGATCAACGAGCTTTTATCCAACCATGGATTTGACACTTCTAATATATATGATAGAAGTTGTTTTGATCTGGTGGCCCGCAGGGAACTACTGTTACTTCTAATGAAAGTGCTGGTTAACGTGGATGGGTTCAGTGCAGCCCATGCCATGGAAATAAAAAGAGTAGCTCGTACTTTCTTCGGATCTCCCCTTTTAGTAGGTCTAAAATCTAAAAATGAAGTTTTAGAAGAAGACGTAGTTTACGAACGCCATGGAATACCGGTTATTGCACCTTCAACTCTACGTAACATAGTGGTGGAGGATATTTATCCCGAGATATTTGCAGACCGGGGTGGTTATTACGTGCAGATTGATGGACAGGTCATTAAAGAAATACGGGAACAGCAGAATCTGTCCTTGAAGGATCTGGCAGACAAGGCCCATGTATCCCGGGAAACCATTTACAAATATGAGACCGGCAGGGTACGGGCACAACCAGACACTGCATTTTTACTGGAGAGCATCCTGGACATGAGGATCACTCTTTCAGTTAACCTGTTTTCAGTTCCTCAGAAGGAGGAGGATGCCGATGCTAAAAAAGGCGAACCCCGTGAACTGGTTGATCTGGGTTTTGGAGTTATCAACACCAACCGAACACCCTTCGATGCCATGGCCCAGGCGGAAGCCACTTCCAAAAAAGCAGAACCATTAATAACTGATTTGGAGAAAAACAGGAATCAGAAAGTTCTGCGCAAAATGGCCACAAATCTAAAGGACCTTTCTCGTGTGATTGACACCGATGCAGTTTTCATACTGGAAAAAAAGAAGGATACTGAATGTATAGATGGAATTCCAGTAGTCCACAGCTGGGAGATCGGTGAAATGAAAAATCCCGCTGAGTTTTTAAAAATGCTGGCCGAAAGAAGAGAATGTAATTAATTCCTTTTTTGCAATTCTTTTTTAATTTATTATAATTCCTTTAATCTTTTTTTAAAAATAAATCCATTTTAATACTTTTTTTGATTGAATTTTAGGTATTTTCCAACTTTGTACAATCTTTGGATTAAATACTAAGATAAGAAGATGTTTTAAGAAGATGTTTTAATTTAAAAAAAAAGAATAAGATTAGGTGGGAATAAGATTCACTCCTTTAACGTTTAAACAGCTTCGAAAAGGATTCCTCTGCTTCTGCCTCGGAAGCTATTCCCAAGGCCACCATGTCCACGAAATCAGCTGTTTTAAGATAATCAAAGGCATCATCGGGTGTCATTATCCCTGCAGCAAGCACGTGCATGGCGATTATGGTTTTATCCATTTTTTCAATGATTTCCTTGAATTGGGTTCTTTCTTCTGGACCATAGGTATCAGAGTCCATCAGGTATCCCAGGCGGTTAAGGGGGATCATGTAGAGCTTGAAATCATTCAGAACAGGGGAATCAAGAAGTTTCTGGGTGGTGCTGAAGGGAAATTGGGTTATAAGGCCGGGTAATGATCCCGCATCCTTTATGTCATCCAGTTTTTCCCCTATAGAATCCCAGTCAGCCTGGTCAGTGATCTCCGGATCCACCAGCATTACACTGGTATCTAATTCCGATAAAAGATTTATATCATCTTTTTCGGACTCTGGACGGATGGTGGCTATGATATCCATGGGAAATCCCTGATCACGTGCAATTTGCAGTGCTTCTACCACCGGTGGGTGAGGTATCAGTTGGATTCCCCTAACTCCCAGATCGTAGGATTTAACCATTACCCTGGCCATTGCTTCCGGGTTTCGGTAAAGATCCAGGAGGTAGAGTCGGGCCCGGTGACCGAAATGGGCTGCACCAATAAAGGGGGATGTACCCAGCAGGGTACGGGGGATATCTTTCCCATCTATTTCAAGGTAACCTTCTAACATTTTATCTCTTTGCAGGCTTTTTATATGATTCACAATTTATTGTTGTTTTACTCTACTTTATGAGCCACAACTGCAGTTCCGAAAACCAGGATCTCCTGCATCACATCGGAGATATCGTTGGAGTCGTAACGAGCACTGATTATGGCGTTGGCGCCCATGGCTTTGGCATGGTCAATGGCCCGGGTCATGGCTTCGTCCCTTGTTTCTTCCATCATACTCACGTATTCCTTGATCTCCCCTCCAAACATGGAGCGTATTCCAGCACCTATCTGGCCACCAACACCCCTACTGCGGACGGTAAGGCCGTATACGAAACCTTTAGTTTCTGTAATTTCATATCCTGGTATGTAATTCGAGCTCACAATTATATATTCATCAATTGAGACCATACTTCCGACCTCCTAAAATACTTTCTTTTTCATTTAACGTAGTGCATTCAAAGAAAACTTACATTGTTATAAACTCATAGCACTTCCAAGATATAAATTTATGCTCTTTAAGAGTTTAAATCTTAAAATCCAGTTAAAAAAATATTAATGCCAATTTAATACAATTAATATAAGCGTATAATCTATTAATATGGCTTAAATAGGAATAATTAATGATTATAATAAGTTTTGATTAAATCGGGATAAGGATATATTTTAAAAAGAATATGGATATATTATAATTCTTCCATGATTTATTGTATTATTTTCAGCTGGGAATTCACAACAGATTTAAATCTATATCCTACCTAATAAGAATATTGAATGATAATTTAAATTTGACTAGTTAAGTTTGTAATAAAAATGGATAACGTGGATAATATGAAGGTACTTATCGCTGATCAGATAAACCAAAAAGGAATCGAAGAATTGGAAGAGGTTGCAGAAGTCATTGCGCGTACAGACATCACTCCAGAAGAACTGGTAGAAGATATTAAAGATTTTGATGCCATTGTAGTGCGAAGCAGAACCAAAGTGACCCGTGAAGTTATTGAAGCTGCTCCTTCTTTAAAAATCATTGCCCGGGCTGGAGTGGGTGTGGATAATGTGGATGTGGAAGCAGCCACAGAAAGAGGAATAATGGTGGTTAACGCACCGGAATCCACTTCCATAACCGTGGCAGAACACACCATGGGGCTGGTGCTATCCATGTCCCGTAAGATAGCCATAGCTGATAAATCAGTTAAGGAAGGTAAATGGGAAAAAAGCCGTTTCATGGGAATGGAACTCAATGGAAAAACTCTGGGTATAGTGGGCATGGGCCGCATAGGCAGCCAGGTAGTTATCAGGGCCAAGGCCTTTGGTATGGATATCATGGTCTACGACCCATACATCACTCCCGAAGCAGCAGCAGAACTGGGAGTGGAAGTGGTTGATCTGGAAACCCTCCTCATTAACGCTGATGTAATTACCATTCATGTCCCTCTAACTCCTGAGACCAAATACCTAATCTCCAAGCCACAATTCGAGATAATGAAAGAAAATGCCATTATTGTCAACTGTGCCCGTGGAGGGATAATTAAAGAGGATGACTTGTATGATGCACTCGCCCAGAATGAAATTGGTGGTGCGGCCCTTGATGTGTTTGAAACAGAACCCCCTAAGGAAAGTTCTCTCCTTGAACTGGATAATGTTGTTTTAACCCCCCACATAGCAGCTTCAACATCTGAAGCTCAGCGTGATGCTGCCATAATAGTGGCCAAGGAAATAAAAAAGGTTTTCCAGGGAGAATCACCTAAAAATGTAATTAACATGCCAGTGATGGATCCAGAAACCTTTCAGCTGATTAAACCCTTCTTTGGCCTGGCAGAAAAACTGGGCAAATTCCTGATTCAAACTGCCCAGGGAAACATCAACGAACTGGACATCACCTACTGCGGGGAACTGGCTGAAATCCAAAAACACGACATCATAACCCGGATGATACTCCAGGAAGTTTTAAACCCCATACTCACTGAACCAGTGAACCTGGTAAACGCCCCCGGAGTGGCTAAAAACAGGGGAATAATCATCACTGAAGGAAAAAGAAGTGATTCCAAGGGTTACAAAAACCTTATAAGTATTAAAATGAAGGCTGACAATAATGAGGTCAGCGTTGATGGTGTTTTTGACAAGGAACCAAAAATAGTGATGATCAACAATTACCAAGTAGATGTGGAAACCAAAGGAACTATGGTAATTGTCTGCTACAAAGACATACCGGGCATAATAGGTTCCATTGGAACTAAACTGGGCGAACACGATATTAACATAGCCAAAATGCAAGTGGGAAGGCAGCAGCCTGGCGGAGAAGCAGTCATGGTTCTAAAAGTGGATCAGAACGTATCTCGGGAAGTGGAAGAAGCCATTAAAGCCTTAGCCCATGTTTACGATGCAGTGGCAGTTAATTTATAGATTCAACCTTTAAGAGGTTGAACAAAACTTTTTTGATAGTATTTTATTATTTTTATTTTACCTATTCTTATTGTAATACTCCTTTTTTATCTTATTCTAATTCTTCCCATGGTCTAAAAATCAAAAAATCAGTTCCTTAACTCTTTAGGGAAATTAATTTAGGAAATTAATTTAAATTAGGGATTAAAGTTTTTAAATTTTAACTTGTTAATAGCAGTAGTGGGTGTTAAATCAAGAATTTTTTCCTTAGAATTCATTTTAATTCCTTAGAAACTCATTTAAAGTCCTTAGAATTCATTTAAAGTCTATTCGGAATATTAATAATTAGCCTTCAGAATTTAAATTAACCTATAACTGATAATTTCCCCAAATGTATCATAGGCCAACATACTGTCTTCTGTGTAGGGATAAGCTATTATCAGATGGAATAAACCATTTTTGGCGAAAAATTGCAAGTCTGCAGTGGAAGGTTCCCCGCTGGGGATGGGATGGCTGTGCACGGATCCCACCGTACCTGTAGTAAGGGGCATCATGAAGGTTTTCATCACCGCGCCCTGGTTGGATGTTTCACCAGGTAGAAAAACAAGACCATCTACCTTTAAAACACCTTCTTTAACCTTACCTTCAAGTAGGGCAGCAAATTCAAAGGGATGAGACTCTCGAGCAATCTGGATTATCTCCTCTACAACTTCCCGGTCCATGAGTATTTCCCGGAATTTCTTATCCTGGTTTCCTAGGAACAATCCAATAAGCCGGTCCATCCAGGTTTCTTTTTTCTTCATAAAATCAATCAATTAATTTATGGGGTGTTAAATTGTTATAATTAGCATTATTTTTTGGGGGTTAGTATAAACCACTAATTTACTATAAATCCTATATATCTTCAATAAATCGTTTAATATATCTTCAATAAAAGGTTTAATAAATTTTAATTATTGATCAATGAATTTCATTTAATTTAAAGTCTCATTATAATCTCTAAATGAATGAATTTCTTTTGAAAAATTCGGTATCGAACAGGGGAAGCTCCCAATCAATGAATATCTTCTTCCGGTGGGAGGTGGTCTTTTCATGGGTTAAAGGATTTAAACCCTGAATAGTGAAATTTTTCTTATAAATTCCTATTCCCCTCCTCTGCCAGGTTGGTTTCTCCGCCAGTTTAATGTTGTTCTGGAAGAGCAGGTCATGCAACTGGCTGCTCTTCTTTTTATGGAGGATTGCCATTGCCTCTTCTCGTGAATGTTCTTCCCTTAATTTCCAGTAGGAATAACCGTTTAGACAGTTTCTCCAGGCTTCCATCTGCCTCCATTGGAAGTACTCGACAACTCCCTCACTGGATAGGGGGATCACCCTGGAATCAAATGAAATGGGACTTGTTTTTCTAAGTTTTTCCCTAAAGTCATCCTGTTCCATGATCTTAACGGTGAAAGCTCCACTTAAGAAACTGGCCATAACTGAATCAATCTTTTCCACCCGTCCGGCAAAGGGTATTTCTCCCATAAGCAGGCTGATTTCATCGGAGAAGATGTACATAAATCTGGGGCTGAACTCCTGGAATAGCAAGCTGGCTGCTTCCGACATGATCCTCATAAACTCAGGGTCATAGGGTTTTTCAAACTCCAGTTTACGGGATAACTGGGAGAAATTCCTCCCATCAAGTCTGACCACCATATTTGAAGTGCAGGGAACCTTCAAATTGGAAAATATTTCACATTCTTTCATTTAAATCTCACATTTTTTAATTATCTCTATTAACTTGGATTAGTTTAATCTAACTGGATTAGATCAAAAAACACATTTAGATTATTTTATCCACACTCTCCCCAATCTCTACATTTTGTGGTTACGCAGCGATTAAATGATGAAATATGGATGGATGATATCTGGGTATGGAAATATGATATCCTGGATAATAGTTTTATTTTATGATCTATTGTATTTTTATCAGTACTATAAAAAATAGATTTTATAAAAAATATTTATAAAATGAATTTCAGAAATTAATTTTAGAATAAAGAATTCAGAATTAATAGAAGGAAGTTTTTATTATTCAGAAATATTAATAGAAGGAAGTTTTTTTTCAGGTTCCTACCAATAGATTTTCATTGAGACTGTTGAGTAGTTTTATAGCCGAATATGCAGCTAGAACACTGGTTTTTGGGTTCATTGAACATCGGAGGTTGCTGGTTATGGTGCGGAATTCTCCAAAGTCTCCCACCATCTCCAACTCGTGCATGTTCCGGTCCACCTGGGGGTCGGCAATGATCTTCACATCAATTTCATGACCTGCAGCTATACTTACAGTGGCTGCTACATTGATATTCAGAGGAAACTTCTGAACTGCTTCACTAGCTTTACCCTCATAGAGTATGGTCTCTTTTTCAGTGCTGATCCCCAGTGAACGAGGTGGTTTCCGGGTTACAAGGGTAATACGCTCAATTTTACCTAAAGAAGCAGCTTTAATCCCATCTAATCCAACTATTGCACCTGAAGGGGCATATATTCTGCAATTATTCGCTTTAGCTAATTTTTGCAGTTTTAGCCTAACTTCCAAGTCCATTAGTCCCCCTACACTCATGATAATCACATCCTTACCTGCTTTAAGGATGGGAGGTACCATTTCTTCCACTGCCCGGGGAGAGGCAGCTTCAATTACCAGATCAACCTGGTTAAGCATGTCGTCCATGTCCAGAACCACCCGGCCATCTACCTGGGATGCCAGGTTCTCGGCTCTTTCCATATCTCGATCGTAAAAAAATTTGATTTCAACGCCAAGCTTCCCTTCCCGGGCAAAATTAGTGATTATGTTAGCTATGGCGCCGCATCCCAGTATGCCTACCCTCATTTAAATCTAAGTCTCCGCACTGGCAGGCACTGTGGTTTCCTTAATTTCTGGACTAATGAGTAAAATGTCTCCTACTGCCTGAACTCGGTCGTAAGGTATTTCTACAGTTCCTTCTTCTCTAAGGGGTCGTATTTCATCCCCTTCAGGAACTATTCTTATACTTTTTGTTATAACGTCTTTAATCCCCACGCTTTTTTTATCAGGATTCATGGCAACGGCTTTTAGGGTTGAAACCCTGCCTTTTTTGATGTTTAAGATCACGTCCTGGATGCGTCCCACGTACTTTCCGCGGGTGGTGTACACATCTAAGTTGTACAGATTCGTTAATTCCACCATCTTTCCACCTCTCATTTTTTGGTGCATGCCCTGGGTCTATCAAACTCATCCTTTACATTTCAGGGTGCAACGTTAACTAAATTAAATTAAAACCTTCCCTATACTTAAATATTTCGAAAGAAGAGGTTCTTCTTGAGAAATTTAAGGGTAACACCCTAAATCCATTGGGTATTTATATAAATTTATAATTATTAATCCCTAGATAAAAGCATAGATTAACAGAACTATAATAATATGAAAACTAATTTAACTTAATAGAAAATCTAAGGATCAGTCAAATATTTAATAAATTTCTGAAATATTCATTGAAATTTTATTCAGGTGCTCTAATGTGGGATACTAGTAATGATTACCGGCTTTTAGTGGCAGAAAAATCAGTTGAACTTTTCCTGAGGACAGTTGAAGGGGCCAACCTCAAGGGTAAATGGAATAAAAAACAGGCTTTACAGGCAGCCAGGAAAATGACCTCAGAGATACAGACTCTCTACTATTCATACCTGGAACCATCAGCAATGATTGAAACTCCACAGATGAGTTTACTGGAAGACCAGGGAATGGAAATAGTTGAAGCCCTTGGTGGGGAATCATGGTACCGGCAGTTCATGGAACTGGCCAATCGAGAGGAGAAACCAAAACTGGAAGAGGCCCTGGCTAAGATTAAATTCTTCCTCAACACCATCTCTGGTTTAAGGGATCGTATCAGCCTGGGGGAAATTAAAGACCCTGTAATGGGTGTTGATATTAAAAAAGGAGAAATATTAAGTGTTTCCAAACATCCTGAGGCAGATCAGCTCCTAGTGTGTAATGTTAACTTACATGAGCGTGCCATCACAGTGGTGACCAATGACTTGAATGTTAGGGAGAAAAATCAAGTGGCCGTGGCCATGCTCCCTCCAGAAGTTTTCATGGGCATCACCAGTGAAGGGATGTTTTTAGGGGCAGGTGAAGGCATATTGAAGGATGTAAAAGGGGATCTGGGAAAACTCCCCCAGGGAATTCCATTAGAAGCCTTGAATGAATCTAGGAATCTTGTGGAAAACTTTTGGCAGTGATTTTTTTTTTAATTCACAGATTTTAATTTTTTTCTTATTCTTTTATTCATTTCTTAATATAATCAAGACATTTAACAAAATCCCTTACAAGCTGATATTTTTTTCTAAAAGATTTTTTTTTAAAAAAAGTATTATAAGAAATAGCATTATAAGAGTTTTTACAAATTTAAGGCCTTTTACAAAGGTTTTTTTAATAGGACTTCCCCATTAGCATGGGTATGCTTTGAAAATCAAATGGAGTATGGTGATCAGCCAATAACCACCATTTTACTGCGGGTCATATCTTCCACTGCATATTTAACTCCCTCTTTACCCATTCCACTCATCTTAAACCCTCCGAATGGCATGTTATCTGTCCGGAAGGTTGGTTGTTTGTTAATAAGTACGGAACCGGATTCTATTTCTCGAACTGCCTTTTTGGCATTTTCTATATTACTAGTGAAAACACCAGACTGCAAACCATATGGGGTGCTGTTAGCCACTTCAATAGCTTCATCCAGGTTTTTTACCCTTATAACTGGTGAAACAGGTCCAAATGTTTCTTTTTGAACCAGTTCCATATCTTTTTCCACGTGATCGAGTACTGTGGGGTCAAAGAAAGCACCATCCCGCTTACCTCCACAGACTAGTTGGGCACCATCTGCAATGGCTTTATTAACTGCATGTTCCACCTTGATGGCTGCTTTTTCATCAATCAGGGGGCCCATAACAGTTTCAGGATCCATAGGGTCTCCAACCTTCACCTTCCTGGTGAGGGATACTAAATTTTTTATAAATTCATCTGCCACCTTTTCATGGACGATGATCCGCTTAACTGCAATGCACACTTGCCCGGCATTCAGGTAAGAGCCACCAACTGCTCCTGCAACTGCAGCATCCAGGTCAGCATCATCCATAACCAGGAGGGGATCATTTCCCCCTAACTCCAGGGTTAACTTTTTCATCCCTGCTTTTTTGGCAATGGAAAGGCCGGTTGGAACACTGCCGGTGAATGATATCTTATTTACCAGTTCACTGGTTACGATTTCATCCCCTAATACTCTCCCACTACCAGTAATAGCATTCACTGCCCCATTGGGCAGGTGTCCATCCATGATCTCCGCCATTTTCAGTGCTGCCAGGGGAGCTTTGCTGGAAGGTTTAAAAACCACCGTATTTTTAGCGGCTAAGGCCGGTGCTATTTTGTGAATGGCCAAATTAACGGGATAATTGAAGGGGGTGATAGCAGCCACCACCCCCAGGGGTATCCTGATGGTGAATCCGAATACACTCTTACCGGCAATGGCCGCATCCATGGGCACTGTTTCACCATGGATCCTTTTCGATTCCTCGGCAGCCATGAGTAAAGTCTGGAGGGATCGGTCCATTTCTACCTTAGAATCACGTATGGGCTTACCAGTTTCCATAGTGATAAGTTTGGATATCTCCTGGTGTTTTTCCTTTAACTCCTGATGGATATCGTAAAGAATTCGGGATAATTTACGGGAAGACATTTCTTCCATTGACTTTTTTGCTTTATTAGCCGCATAAATAGCCTCTTTTGCATCTTTAACATCCCCCAACGGGACTTGATCCACAATTTGATTGTTGAAAGGATTTATAATATCAATTTTATCTTTTTTACCAACCCAATTTCCGTTTATCAACATTTTCATAGTGATTACCCCTCAGAAATAAAATATTCACCTGATTTGAATGAATTGATCTCCTTAAAATCCATTATCCCTAATTGAATAATTCCCAATTAAAGATTAATTACTCAGAAAATATCCTGAACTTTAGGCACTGCAAATATTATAAGAAAAAAAGTTATTTAGGTTTGGTTCAGGTTTTGACTTATTTCCTGGAGGTTGTTTTCAACGCTCTGGATTTCACTACCATTGGTAAGGTTGCCTCCCAGACCACTGATGTAATTCTGGTAGGAAATAATGGCCACCAGGACTATGACTATAATACCTCCGAATATCATCACATATTCGGCAGCACTCTGGGCTGCTTCATCCTTCATTATTCCAGTATCTATCATTTTCATTTGTAAACACTCCCTGGATATTCTCAGCTCATTCCCATCACAGAAGGTCCAACCAGTATAATTGCATAAAATATTCCGTATGACACCGGAGCCAGGGCCAATGAGAATTTAACTCCCTTCTTTGCACTTCCGTAAAGCACGATTCCAATGAGTAAACCAACAATTATGGAGTGAATGATAATGTATCCAGTGGCGCTGGTATAAGCCGCATCCGCCAGTGGATTGGGTTTTCCCAGGGATCCAATGAAAGAATTGTAAGTCATGGCCATTCCCAGTGCAAATGGGGCGGCGATTACACCGGCAATTAAGAGGAACATCACAGACATCATGACGTTGGCTTTTCTTTCCCTTTGCAGTGCAAGAACAGCTCTTAAATCTTCAGCAACTGTTTCAATAACATCTGCAAGGCTACCACCAACTCTCCTACCTTCAATAATCATTCTGAATGTTCTATCCAGTGTTTTGGATTTTAAACGTTCGCCCATTCCAAGGAGGGCGTCTTCAAAGGTGCTCCCTATTTTTATTTCAATTACTGCCCTTTTCATTTCATCGGTTAAGGGGCCCTCTCCGTGTTTGGAGATGTCTTCCAGGGCAGTTTCAACACCCACACCGGATCTTAAGAGGGAAGCGATCTGTCTTAAAAAGTCAGGAGTGCCCTGTTCAATGGAATCAACTCTCCTTTCCATCATGAAAAAAATCCAGGTGAAAATTAGTGCCGCGGGAGCAATTAAACCGAGAATAAATCCTATTAATGGGTCGGCACCTAATACGAGAAATGCTACCAGGGCGATTATGCCCAGAAATATTCCTGCACCAAAAATCAGTGTTAAAATGTCAGAGGCCTTAACATACATACCGGAACGAATAAGCATTTCCTGCAGGCGTACTAGGTATCTATCCGGGAAAATATTATCAATACTGTTGGATATTGGGGAAAGTGCAGAGGGTATGATGGCCATTATCTCACCTTTATTAACATATTATATAATTGGTATATTCTTATGGCTTTATAGTAATATTATTATCCTGTATATAATATATTATGTTCTAATCTATCTTATACATTATGATTATTACCATTACCATATTTTCAGGTTCTATTGAAATTGATTAAACTAGAAAATTCTTCACAAATTTTCAGACTAAAATTTTCCGGGATTTACTGGTTAAAACTTTGCCCTGGTTTTTTACCAGCACCATGTCTTCAACTCTAATCCCAAATTTCCCTTCAATGTATATTCCAGGTTCAACAGTCACCACCATCCTTTCTTCCAGCTTTTCATCACTCCTAACGGATAATGATGGTTTTTCGTGAATTTCTAACCCCACCCCATGTCCTGTGGAATGGATGAAATTATCCCCATATCCATATTCTTCAATGACCTTTCTGGCAACTTTATCAATATAAGATGCTTTAACACCGGGTTTTATAGCATCTATAGCTTTTCGTTGTGCTTCAAGTACGATGGAAAGAATTTCCTCTTCTTCTCCCCCTCCCTGAATCATGGTCCGGGTCATGTCCGATGCATAATCCTGGTATAAAGCACCCCAATCTATCATTATGGGACTTTCCAACTTTCGTGATGTGGTAGACGCATGTGGGAGACTTGATCTTGGTCCTGAGGCCACGATGGTTTCAAAAGAAGGCCTGGGGGAACCAGAAGATCTCATGTTGTACTCCAGCTGCGCTGCCAGGTTATCCTCACTAACTGAAAAATCCAGATATTCAAAGGAATCTTCCGCAATCCGGATGGCACCCTTAATCTTCTTAACCTCACTGTGGGACTTCACGGCCCTGAACCCCTCAATAATATCCGAGAGTTCCACTTGGAAGTCTTCACATAGTTTACGGTATGTTCCAACGGTCATGGAATGTTCCACACCAATCTTCCCAGTGATGGTTTCTTTCAATGTTTTTTTAAGCGCATCCAGAGATCGGAATTCATCCACATTGATTTGTGATTTTTCACGAGCTTCCTCTAAATCTAACTTTGAAGATAAAAGCAATGGGTCTTCTTTTAATATTAAAACAGAAACACTGGAAGGCTTAAAACCAGTTACATATGCTATGTTTTCAGGTTTAAGAATAATTAACGAGTCTAAATCGCCCTGATTCATTTTTTGTATTATTTCATCTATTTTCATAGGTTAACCTGGCAGTGATCATTTACGTTTTTTAAAATGAATTGTGATACTTAAAATCTGGTTCAATTGTAAATCTATGTCCATTAATTGTAAATCCATTTTTATCCTTATTTGGTATTATCATTCTAAATTGTCTTTAATTACACTGGCCAGTTGCTCCATGATCTCCGCGGGGATTTCTCTCTTCTCGGGAAGGGGAATATATCCAAAATCAGGATCATGGAAGTTTAAACCATTAAAAGTCACTGGGTCTTTATAACGGGGTATGAAATGCCAGTGGACCTCTGGATTGGGATTTTTGTTCCTGAATGCAGAGTTTTTAAAACAGCTCCAGTTGTAGAGGGTGGGTTTAAATGCATATTCCAAGGCCTCTTCCAGTTTCCGTACCACCATTGCAAAATCAATCCATTCATCCTGGTTGACCTGGGAAAGATCCCGGCAATGCCTCTGTAGGGCTACCACACAGGTTCCCAGATAGCGTTGACTAGGTGCAAGATATATATTCCAGTGGATGGTCTGCCAGATAAGCTGACCATACCCCCCAACCTGGCAATATTCACACTGGGCATCCATAAAATTCTATCTCTCCTATAAATTTAACCTAAGACCTAAGTTTTCTCTCAGTTTATAATATATAGTATTTTAGATTGAAATATTGTTATATTTACAATGGTGTGTGTGGGGTCTACTGGGGATGGGTCTACTGAAAATATGGGCAGAATACTGGTCTACAGTATAATGATAACTCGATAACTCAATAATTCTTTATTTAGTATTCGGACTTTAGTTAGGACTTTTAGTTAGGACTTTTTCACGGATTTAGTAAAACGTTAATTGAATCAAATTATAATATTTAAAGGGAAACTCGTGATCATGTTATTTAAGAATTTAATAATCATCTAATGATAAAAAAGGATATAGGGGCTAGGTTTTAGGAATGATTTGTGAATTGGAGGAAATCATTTATAAATGAAGAGAGGTTCTTTAATATAATTATGGTTAACTTCACATCCCGTGAGATTAGGGATATATTAATCTCCATGCTGGTTATTGCCGGGGTTTTTGCTTACGTATTCAAGAATATTAATCATGGGGATTTCATATCACTCATCCCGGTCACACTGGTTGCCGTGGGCTTCGGATTTGTATTCCATGAACTGGCTCATAAATTTATGGCAGTAAGATATGGTTTTTATGCAGAATACAGGCTCTGGGTTCAAGGATTAGCCTTGGCTATTATAGCAGCAACTTTTGGTGTTGTATTTATATTGCCGGGAGCAGTGTATATTCACGGAGAGTACATCTCTAAAGCAGAGAATGGAAAAATATCCATTGCAGGTCCATTAACTCAAATAGTTCTGGCCTTGATATTCTTTGTTTTACTCCTATTTGTATCATTCTCTCCAACATTATATCTAGTATGTAGCATTGGATTCACTATTAACAGCTTTTTAGCATTTTTCAATCTACTCCCTATAGGGATATTAGATGGGGCAAAGGTTTTAAAATGGAATCCTGTAATCTGGGTAATCACAACCGGAATAGCATTTCTAATGATATCCCCCTATATAATCTCATCTATCTCTTATTTATTAACATTTTAACTGTATCTCTCTGTAAATTGAATAATGAGGATTAACATGTTTAAAGAAGTTCCCGTAAAATACTTTGGAGGCACCCACCGTTGCCGTGACCCTCAGGAGACCATAGAAAAGGTAGAGGGAAAACTATCCGTGGCAGGAGTTACCAGAATAGCGGAAATAACTCACCTGGACCGTATTGGAATACCAGTTTATTCTGCTATCCGTCCCGGGGCTGCGGAAGGTGCGGTGAGTATTTACGCGGGTAAAGGAGCCACTAAACCACAGGCCAAGGCCTCGGCCATGATGGAAGCATTTGAAAGATATTCTGCCGAACAACAGGAATCAGATGGTGAAAAAGTAATCTGTGGTTCTTTCCAGGAAATGGATGAATGCATTGACCCCTCTTCTTTAATATTACCTACCAAATCCAGAGACACGGCTAAAACTGATATCGACTGGGTGAATGCAGTAGATGCCCGCAGTGATACCCAATGTTTGGTACCAGCCAACGCAGTCTACCATCCCTACCAGTCAACCAATGGGATTTTTCTTTTCAAATCCAGTACCAATGGCCTGGCATCAGGTAATGTACTTGAAGAGGCAGTTTTCCATGGTATAACTGAGGTGGTGGAAAGGGATGCCTGGAGTATCTTTGAGGCCACACGCCAGCCCAAGATGGAAGTGGACTGCACCGGCACTGAAAACCCCCTGATACGGGATGTTCTATCCAAATTCCGTAAGGCAGGGGTGGAAGTTAAACTAGTTGATTTAACAGCTGATGTGGAAATAACCACTATGGCTGCAGTATCCGATGATACCGTGCTGAAAGACCCTGCACTTTTAACATTGGGGGTGGGAACCCATCTCGACCCGGAAGTCGCAGCTCTCCGGGCCTTAACTGAGGTGGCCCAGAGCAGGGCAACCCAGATCCATGGAACACGTGAAGACACCACCCGGGCAGTTTTCATGCGCAAGGCAGGATATGAGCGTATGAAACGGATTAACAAACACTGGTTCGGAGAATCCAAGGGCACCATAAATATTTCTGATATTAAAAAAAGGGCCCGAAAATCGTTCAAAGATGATATTGAAACCTCCCTGAAACTTCTGGATAAATGTGGATTTGATAATGTACTCTACATCGATCTTACCCGTCCTGAGATCCAGATTCCAGTGGTACGTGTTATCATTCCCGGAATGGAAGTTTATTCCGTTGATTCTGAAAGGGTAGGAAAAAGACTCAGACAGTGAATGATTTATTTGTTTGGGGATCTATTGTTGGATTCTGATGGAATTGGACACATTGATCAGCGGATAATAAGGGAGTGAACAATAAGAGATTTTTTCTAAAAAATTTTAGGGATGGGGTAAATTATTTATTTTGCAAAATCAAAAAAGAAAGAATAGTAAATTAATACATTTATCTTAAGTAAAATAATAATTTTATCTTAAGTTATATATCTTAAGGGGGGATTGGGTTGAAAAAATATGCTCTTTTGATTTTAAGTATTGTTATTATGGTTGCATTTGCATCTGGCTGCACCAGCAATGTTTATAAAACCTATGAAAGCAATGGGATTAGTTTTCACTATCCTTATGGTTGGAGTGAAGTTTCACCGGATCAGCTAAGTTTAACTGTGGAAGGTAGCTCTGAAGTCCTGGCCGTGGTGGTAGACCCACAAAATGTCCAGAACAATAACTATCAGACACTGGTATTCTTCCAGCAAATTCCATCCACCGGCACGCTGGCCGAGGCAACTGCTTCCATCAAAGCGGAAATTCAATCAGCAGGGGGACAGGTCATTTCTGAAAAGGATAGAACTATAAATGGAGTATCGGCTAAAGACATGGTCTACACCATAAGCACGCCATCGGGAGTTGCCAAGAAGGAGCGTATTGTTGCCTTCCAGGATGTTAGTAACCGTTACTACATTGTATGCAGTGCACCTACCGCTGATTTCGACGGACAACAATCTAACTTCAATTTAATAATAGACAGTTTTGAAATTCAGTAAATAACCAAAGTTATATCAAACTACATCGAATAACAAAACTATTCACTATTTTTTTTCTATTTTCCTGTGACATTCCCCGTTTATTTCATATTTAAATGATTCATGATCTTTTTGATGCCTAACAGGATCCCTTTTATTCTGAACTTTTATCAAAATTAAAAAAATAATTTGACCAGCTATATTTTTAAGGATAGATTCCAGATGATATTTGATTACAAAAAAATTAGATTTAAGAGAATTAATTGTGTTTAATAAATTAAAGATTATAATATTAGAATTAGATTTACAATTTTATTAATAATAGATTTCTAATTTATATCAAGGAGACTGAACTGGTCTTTAGTAATTCTTTTTGATTTGGTGGAAGAAAATGAAACAAGTTATTATAATGCGAGCCGATCTGAAAATGAGCAAAGGTAAATTAGCTGCCCAGGCATGTCATGCCAGTTTAGGGGCCTATAAAAAGGCAGATGAACGAGTTATACGAGAATGGGAAATGGAAGGCGGTAAAAAAGTAGTAGTCCAGGTTAAAAGTCAGGAAGAATTATTTGAAGTTTTTGAACTGGTTAAAGCTGCCAACATTCCCAGTTTTTTGGTAAGGGATGCGGGACATACTGAAATCCCTCCATCCACCGTAACTGGTCTGGGTATCGGCCCGGAGAAGGATGAAAAGATTGATAAAATAACCCAGGATCTTAAATTGCTTAAATGAGTACAGTATGCTTAAATATGGCTGTAATGTGCCTGAAATATAAAATAGACATAATATTTAATATGTTAAGGGGAATCAGGATATGGAATGGGTGGTTAAGGTAGGTGGGAGTCTCTTCCCAGATTATGCAATCAGTTTGGCCCAGGAACTGGTGGGTGAAGATATACTAATCATATCTGGAGGAGGGTTGATGGCCAACTGTATCCGCCAGTACCATGAAAAACTGGATTTCTCCCCCACCACCAGTCACAAAACCGCCATTCTTTGCATGGATATATTGGGGATGCTCCTGGCAGACAAGGTTAAAGGAGCAGAACCAGTCAGATCACTAGAAGAAGCTAAAAAAGTTTTAAATCAAGGGCAATTACCCGTTTTGATCCCATCATTGCTCCTGGAATATCTGGATCCACTGGATCATTCCTGGAGGGTGACCTCTGATTCTATCTCATTATATATATCACATCTACTTGATGCGAAACTATTAATAAGCACGGATGTAGATGGTATATACACACATAGACCATCCCTAGATGGCGCCCAATTCATCAAGGAAATTAGTGCAAAAAAACTTCTAAATTTTGGTGAAACATCACTAGATGAGAGCTTTGCTGAGCTTTTACTTAAATATAAAACCAGCGCTTATGTTGTTAATGGCAAACACCCGGAGAGGGTTATGGCTGTATTAGAAGGCCGAAGCTCTATAAACACGTTCATCGGAGGAGATTGAATGGAAAAAATAGAATGTACATCATGTAAACAAGAGATATCACCTGTAGAAACCTATGTAAAATTTGAATGTCCTGAATGCGAAGAAATATTATACCGCTGCCAGAAATGCCGAACATTCGGCCATCTTTACCAGTGCAAATGCGGATTTAAAGGCCCATAATTACCAAGGACTTTAAAGGACATCAAAATCCTTAAATATCCTTAAAACATGCATATCCTTAAAATATGCATACATCCTTTAAATAAATCCTCATTAATCTTAAAAAAAATCTGATTTTACTGTAAACTAATAGAGTAGTGGTGTATTTGATTTAGGATTACCTATTCATATCCATTTTATTGGAAGTGGAATGTTTCCTATTTTAAATCGCTGGGTAGGTCAGATAATTGCTTGGTAGGTCAGGTTAAATTCAAAGTAAATATATGTAACTCAATTACATTTCACATGCCCATGTACTAACATGGGACTTAAATTAAATAATGGAGGAATTTTAGATGGGAGAAGTTGTTGCAACCATAAAATTAATGCCAGAAAGTCCGGAAATCGATCTAGCTCAGATTAAAGAAAAAGTTTCTCAATCAATACCTGAAGGAACAGAACTACATAAAATTGAGGAAGAACCTATAGCTTTTGGTCTGGTAGCCCTCAACGTGATAGTTGTTGTTGATGATGGTGAAGGCGGAACTGAAAAAGCCGAGGAAATCTTCGGCCAGATCGATGATGTTGCCAGTGTAGAAGTAGTAGACGTTCGCCGGTTAATGTAATTGGGAAATATTCCCTACTTTTTCCTTCTTTTTGTATTCACGTCTTTTTTCATAGGCATTTATTGTTAAATATTTTTCCTAGAAGTTATTTTTTTAAGATTTATCAGAAGTTAGGTATTTCAGATAAATATATTAATACTATTTTTATAATTAATATTAATTTACATCTCTTTAATTTACATCCTCATAACCTGCATTAATAATGTATCTGGAATAAATATTACTAACTGTTTAAGGTGTATGGTATTGTTTGACCTTATATTTGCCTGTATAATGGGAGTTTTCTGTGGGGTGGTAACTGGTTTAATTCCGGGAATCCACGTAAACACCGTAGGGGCATTTGTCTTCTCAGCATCCCCCTTTCTACTGTATTCCTATTCGCCCGAAGTACTGGCAGTTTTCCTCCTTTCCATGTCAATATCCCATGCTTTACTGGAATTTGTACCATCCATGTTTCTGGGGGTGCCGGAAGAAGGAACAGTCCTTTCCATAATGCCTGGACACCACCTTTTACTCCGGGGGCGAGGGAAGGAGGCCATCCGCCTGGTTTCGTTAGGGGGTTTTGGAGCAATGATCACCACCATCCTCCTATTACCCATTTTCATGGTGGCCTTACCCTTTATATACGGATTGTTAAAGCCGTATATCTGGATTATTTTATCATTAACAGTTGTTTACATGTTAATACGTCTCAGTCGGGATTTAAATTCAGTAATATGGTCTTCAATCCTATTTATATTCTCAGGAATCATGGGGTGGGTTGCCCTTAATTCCCCATTATCTTCCAGTGTTTCTCTTCTCTGTTTATTTTCAGGCCTTTTCGGGGTAAGCACACTCCTCCATAGTCTGTCCCAGAATTCATACCTACCTCCCCAGGACCGGGACCATCATCTGGAAATCAACGATGATATCATCAGGGGGATATTTGCGGGAGGAATTGCAGGGAGCATCCTGGGATTTTTGCCAGGAATGGGCCCGGCACAGGGCAGTCTCCTGGCCCAGGAGTTAAGTGGTTCTTCAGATGGTGGGGGTGAAAGGGAGGGATTCCTGGTGGCCATGAGTGGGGTTAATGTATCCGATGCACTTTTTTCCCTGATTGCCATTTATTTAATTGGCAATCCCCGCAGTGGAATAGCAGTTTACGTGAACCAGCTCCTGCAGGGACTGGATTTCAACCACCTCTTAATCATGATATTCGCATCGGTGACTGCAGTATCAATCTCACTGGTGCTTTGTATAAAATTAGGGGACTGGTTTAGCCATTCCATGGAAAAAATTAACTATGAAAAACTTTCTTGGGTGGTTATTGTATTTATGAGTTTTTTGGTGGTTCTTTTTGCAGTGATGGAGCAGGCTAATCTATTTTTTGTTATATTAACCTACATAACCTCCATTGCTCTGGGACTTCTCCCCCACTACCTTGACATTAACAAATCCAACCTCATGGGGGTGTTAATTGTTCCTGCAATTATAATATATGCGGGAATTGCCTGAAAAAAGTTTATACTGGGAATTATCTCTGAAATTATACTAAATAATATCTAAAATAACTATAATAAATTAAAATTAAGTAAATACGTCAAATAATCACAACTTCACTGCAAAGTTTTTTTACAGCCTCGGTAAAGATACTGGTGTCTGCCCCAGGGAAGGTATCCACGATACAGATATCAAATTCTTCTTCTAAAATAGATTCAAGTTCCTTCACATCCAGACAGTACACATCCCATGATTTGCCACTGGCAACTAAACCTTCTTCACGGGGGGATAGTTCTACTGGGAACCCATTAACTTCCAGGTTGAGGGCGGTGGTGCGGGCAGCAGGGTACCAGAGGTCATTGAAAACCACTCTAGTCGCTCCGTTTTTAAGGGCAGCTATCCCCAGTGTGCCGGGACCACAAGTACAATCTAATATTTTTGGATTTTTATATTTGGCCATTGATCTGATTAATGCAGATATTTTGGGGGATAATGGTTTGGGGAATTCTATATGTATTTCTCCCTGATGTTTGTAGATGCAGAGGGGACCATCAGGGGTTTGCACCAGGTCGCAGCGCATATCGCAGCCAGCCAACAGTTCATATTTATTTGAAGGTAATTCGCTGTCTGTTATCCCCACGGTGTCTTTGATATCTCCTTTTAACACTCCTTTAACTTCTGGAACTTCATTTATTATTCGGGATGCACACTTCTGGTTAACATCGGGAGATAATATTACCAATGTATCCCTGGGGAGGTAAGGTACATTTTGAAGTGGGTAGGCTGGAGTTATTAGGGGAATGCAAACATCCCTCAAACTGGCTTTTTCATCCTTTAATCCTTCTTCTTGCATGATAATCAGGATATGGGCCACTACCAAGTCCAGGTGTCTACGACCACAGACACATCTTTCCCAATTTCCACCTATTTTTTCGTGGGTTCCTATCTGCTCAAGAAATGGTTTGAACTTTTTAAAATTCCATTCTGGACAGTTATCACAGGGAGAATAAATATATTCAATTTTCTCCAAGACCACAGGCGGTTTTTTTATACATTCTTGGTTGCATCTGCACTTTATGTCCATATACTTAAATATTTGATACTTTATATAAATAATATTAAGTTAATCTAATAATAATGGGATAATTTAATTGTGTAGAGTTATATTGTCTATTGGCAGATAATCCACCTGTGAATTGTGAGAAAATGAAGGACAAGCGCAAGGAAATACTGAAGGATCTTCTGGGAGAATTTGGTTCTGAAGAAGACGAGGATGAAGATTTCGTTGAAGAACAAGAAGAGTATGAAGTACCTCGTGAGAATACAGAAAATACAGTATCTTCAGTGCTGGAAAAGGTTCAGAAGGATGATGAAGAAGAATTCTCCCTAGACAAGATAATGAAAAAACCGCCTAAAAAGGTAAAAAAAGTAAGAAAAGCTTCTAACGGGTTGAAGGCGGAGATAGTAGAGGAAGGTCTGATTCCCAAGTACAATGTGAGTGTCCCTCACTTTTCTGGCAAGGAAGAGACGATTTTCAATGAAGTCCGGGAGAAACTGGTGGAAGTAGCTGTCTCCCAGGGTGAAGAATTTAATATTGACGAAGAATCATTCATAGGGGAGGTTAAGCAATTCCTGAGGACTCGGGGAGTTCGGGATGTGGAAAGGCTAGCCACTCAGATTTCTCAAGTGATGTTGGGATATGGGAAACTGGATCCAATGATTAAGGACGATGATCTTGAGGAGATCATGGTTATTGGTACTGGTAGTAATGTATTTGTTTACCATCGTAAGATAGGCATGATGGTTACCAATGTGGTTTTTGATTCTGATGATGATATCCGGGCTATAATCGATGTTATCGCCCGACAAGTGAATCGTCGTATTGACCAGCAAACACCTATACTGGACGCCCGTTTAAAAGACGGTTCCAGGGTTAATGCTACCCTTCCACCGGTTTCTGCAGATGGGCCCACCCTCACCATCAGGAAATTCAGAAAAGATCCCCTTACGGTGGTAGATTTAATCAACTTCAAGACCATGTCCTCCCATCTGGCAGGATTCTTATGGTTGTGTACTGATGGTATGGGTGTAAAACCGTGTAATGCAATCATCGCCGGAGGTACTGGTTCCGGTAAAACCACCACCCTGAATACCATCGCTGCATTCGTACCCCCTAGGGAACGTATTATAACCATTGAAGATACTCTGGAATTACAGTTACCTCACTCTCACGTCCTTCGTATGGAAACACGCCCCCCTAACATTGAGGGGAAGGGTGAACTAACCATGGACACCTTGGTTAAGAACTCACTCCGTCAGAGGCCGGACCGGGTAATTGTAGGGGAGGTTCGTGGTTCAGAGGCCATAACACTCTTCACTGCATTAAACACCGGGCACTCTGGAATGGGAACCCTTCACTCCAACACTGCCCGTGAAACAATCACCCGTTTAATAAACCCCCCTATGAGCGTACCTAACATCATGATCCCTGCCCTTGATTTCATTATCATGCAAAACCGGATGTACCGTGCTGAAGGAGGATCCTTAAGGCGTGTCACTGAAGTTGCTGAAGTGGTAGGGATGGAAGAAGGTAACGTGCAATTAAACCGTGTATTTGAGTGGAATAACGTTACTGATAAAGTGGAATATGTGGGAATCGCCAGTCAGACCCTGAGGGAAATGGCGGAAATGAGGGGTGTTGGCATAACTGAACTGGAAGAGGAAATAGAAAAAAGGAGACTGGTTCTGGAGTACCTAGCTGATAATAACATACGTTCCATTGAAGAAGTGGGACGATGCATTAACAGTTACTACAAAGATCCAGATGAAATGCTGGACAGAATACTTTAACATAATCAATTTACCCAATAAAAGTTTAACTGTAACTTTTTAAGAATAAAAAGAGGTTTTGGTGAGATAAATGGTCTTTGGCGGTATTAAAAAGGTCTTCAACCGTATAGGGGATTTAACGGTTAACTCCAGTCAAAAAGTAGGTGGTGGGGTTCAAAAGGTTGGTGAAGGAGTTCAAAAACCTGTTAAAAAGATTAGGGAAGTTGAAAGGCCTAAAATCTCCAGGCCTTCTATGGGAAGGGGATCAAAAACTGATCCTAAAGTATTTGAACAACAGGAATCCACTCCCAAGGCTCCACGGAAGGTTATTAAAAAGATGGGAATGGAAAAGGATGAAATTGAGATTTTCCGTGACCTGATTGACCAGAAGTACGAGCGAAAAGAAAAACTGGATGATGAAGATAAAGCTCAAAAAGCAGCAGTTCGCAAAGCTTCCCTGGAAGAACTCCTCAAAGAAGAGGAAAAACAGGGCCTGGATCCAAAACTCATCTTAATCATTGGTGTTCTCTCATTTGCAGTGGTCTTCACAGTCATAGTGGTATTGGGTTTTGGAATAGAGATCGGACTGGTGTTCGGTATTATCATTCTGCTCATGACCATGTTCATTGTTTACATGCCTAAAATTAAAAGTGGAGGTCGTTCAACAGCAGCTTCAAGAGAACTACCCTTCGCTCTCAGACAAATGGCCACAGAATTAAGAGCAGGTATCGGGTTACATGATAGTATGCGTTCGGTGGCAATGTCCGGTTACGGTCCATTGTCGGAGGAATTTGCCAGAGCATTGGAGGAAATAAAATATGGGGAAACCACTGAAAAGGCCCTGGTGGATATGAGTGAGAGAATTAACTCTGAAGGTTTAACCCGTGCTATATATCAGATCACCCGGACCCTGACCAGTGGGGGAGATCTGGCCAAAACATTGAGTGTAATTGCCGATGACACTGCCTATGAAATGAGAATGAAGTTGAAGGATTACGCCCAGAAGCTCAATTCCTTCACCATGATCTACATGTTCGTAGCCATATTGGGTCCCGTAATATTCATGATCATGATCATTGCTGCTTCCACAGTAATGGGGGGAGTTGTACCACCTATACTACTCTTAATCATGTACCTATTCCTTTTCCCAGCTATTGTGGGCTTCATGGCCTTTATGATAAAAAGATTGGAACCCAAGGTTTAATTTGCAGATTATAAAACTGGGGGACATAATTCCTCACTTATTTTTTTTACCTTACTTAACTCATTTAAACAACAGGTTCATTGGTAAGCCTTGTTTTTTTTAAATAGTTTTATATCATCTTCCATGAATGACCTTAGATTTATATATAACTTGTGATAATTGATAATTTCCTAACTAAAATTATTAGCTGTAAAATAGGACAATATCTGATTTTATTGGAAACTATTATTAAAGTATTACAAACTGGTTTTAAAATGGGATTGGTTATGCACAAACTATATATGTTCTAATCAGTAGATGAAAAAATATCATTATAAATCATTAATAATTCGGTGATTGTTGTGGCACCTAAACCAAAGTCTAAACCAAAAGATTTCAAGGATGATTTTTGGAAAACCAAGGACATTAAAATTTCCATTGGTGAAATTGATGAAGAAGGAGTGGAAATGGAGACTCCCGAAATTGAGGGACCAACTCCTAAACCCAGTATAACCGATCTAAGATCGTGGGATATGAAGCTAATGAGCAGATACGAGCCATTTTATGCTCCATTCTGTGACATGTGCTGCCTCTGTACATTCGGTAAATGTGATTTAACCAATAAAAAGGGTGCCTGTGGGATAGATGCAGCTGCTCAGCAGGCTCGTACAGTTTTACTGGCCAGTTGCATTGGTTCTGCATGTCACTCTGGCCATTCCCGGCACCTGGTAGATCATTTGATCGAAGAATTCGGTGCAGATCAACCAATTGACATGGGGAATAATATCGACATTCAAGCACCAATCATGATGACGGTGCTGGGTAAGAAACCCACCAAACTGGGTGACCTGAAAGAAGCCCTTGATTATTTAGAGGAACAGATGATACACCTCTTATCGGCATGTCATACTGGTCAAGAGGGAAAATCAATAGATTTTGAATCCAAAGCACTCCACGCGGGATTAATGGATAATTTAGGTATGGAAATTGGGGATATTGCTCAGATAGCAGCCCTTAACCTGCCCAAAGGGGATGAAGATGCTCCACTGATCGAAATGGGTGTTGGAACCATTCAAACTGAAAAACCAGTGATCCTATGTATAGGGCACAACATTCTCCCTGGTGCGGGAATAATGGATTACATGGATGAAACCGGCCAGGAAGAAGATCTGGAAGTCTGTGGGATATGCTGTGCAGCCATTGACATAAGCCGGTACAATGACCAGGCAAAGGTAGTGGGCCCCATATCCAAACAACTTAAATTTGTGCGCAGCGGAGTAGCTGATGTAATAGTGGTGGATGAACAGTGCGTACGTACCGACATACTGGAAGAAGCCCAGGCTAAAAACACAGCAGTAATTGCCACCACCGACAAGATCTGCCTGGGACTACCTGATCTCACCAATGAGGACGCCGACAGAATTGTCAGCAAACTGGTGAACAAGGATATACCTGGTGCATTAATATTAGATCCTGTTAAAGTGGGAGAAGTAGCAGTAAAAACAGCTAATATACTATCCCCGGACCGTGCAACACTGAAAAAGTTACCTGATCTAGATGAAGTTCAGAAATTTGCCTCCGAATGTACCGAATGTGGTTGGTGTGTTAGGGTATGCCCTAATGGTCAACCAATGATGGATGCAGTGGTCAAAGCTGCTGAAGGCGATTTTACCAAGTTTGAAGAACTCTACACAAACGATGTATGTTACACTTGTGGAAGATGTGAACAGGAATGTGAGCGAGACCTTCCTCTCATGTCCATGCTGGCCAAAGTGGGTGAAAAACTCTCCAAGGAAGAAAAATTCAACATAAGGGCAGGAAGAGGGCCTGCACAGGATGTTGAAATACGCAGAGTAGGTGCACCTATTGTCCTGGGGGACATACCGGGTGTAATAGCCTTTGTGGGATGCTCTAATTATCCCAATGGTGGAAAAGAAGTAGCAGAAATGGCCAAAGAATTCCTGGAACGTAACTACATTGTACTCACCACTGGCTGCGGAGCCATGAACATTGGAGAGTACCGTGACGAGGAAGGAAAAACATTATACGAACAATACGGTGGGGAATTTGATGCCCGTGGCCTGGTTAACATGGGATCCTGTGTATCCAACTCCCATGTAGTGGGAGCAACCATCAAAATTGCTAACATATTTGCCAAAAAACCACTGGAAGGCAACTTCGAAGAAATTGCCGACTACATCCTAAATCGAGTTGGTGCTTGTGGAGTGGCCTGGGGAGCATACAGTCAAAAAGCCGCAGCAATAGCCACTGGAGTCAACCGTTGGGGAATCCCGGTAGTTCTGGGCCCACATGGCTCTAAATATCGTAGACTGTATTTGGGAAGGGCAGATAATGAAGACAGCTGGAAAATTAAGGATCTGAGGACTGGGGAGGTTATGGATGGAGAACCTGCACCAGAACATCTGCTTTATGCTGCCGAAACCAAGGAAGAAGCCCTACCAGTGATTGCCAAACTATGCATCCGGCCCACTGACACTCCTAAAGGTAGACAGATCAAATTAAACCACTACCTTGACTTGTACAAACGATATTATGGTAGACTGGCTCCTGATGTTCATTTATTTATAAGAAATGAGAAGGATATTCCCATAACTTACAAAAAAGATGTTCAGAAAGTACTGGAAGAAGTCGGATGGAAGCCTAGGAAAGTAGCTCAGGAACCATCTTTAATGGGAATGGACGGTGATTAAATGGCTAATGATAGAGTAATACCTTGGCAACCAACGGTAATCGCAGGACCCAAACAGGCATTACTGGTAACACCCGAAACAGCTGAACTCATGATAAAAAAGGCTAAAAGGCCTCTTTTGATTCTTGGGCCGTTAGTGAAAGAAGATCCTGTTCTTTCACTTGCAATCAGGATTGCAAAAAAATGGGATCTTCCAGTGGTTACCACTGCCGATGCATATAAATCTTTTAAGGATAAAGGTCTTGATTCCACTGCTTATGGGGTGGTGGAGATTGTTAACCTTCTTAAAGACCCTGAATGGCAGGGTGTTAAAGGTGAAGGGCAGCATGACTTGGTGATATTCCTGGGATGTATATATTACATAGGATCACAGGGTTTATCCACCCTCAAACACTTTGCACCTCACCTGAAGACACTCACTATTTGCAAATTATTCCATTCCAATGCAGATGCATCATTCCCTAACATGAAAGATGAAGAATGGTTTAATTATCTTGAAAAAATGGGTAAAGGGGGATAATCTTTAATTAACAAATTCAAAATGGAAACAATGTAGGGTTATATGGGATGCGAGAAAGAAAGATCAGTAGATTGTAATGCTATTTCAGTTATTAAATTGATTTGTTTGGAGAGATAAAAAAGGCGCATTGTAAAACGGAGGAATTGGATGTTTGAAGATATACCTGTTGATGTAAGCCCCATGTATGAGGGGGAACGTATCAGAGCAGCCAACATGTTCGTGGAACTGGCAGGACCCAAGTCCATGGGCGCAGAGCTTGTGCAAGTTGAGGAAGATGTTGAAGATGGCAAAATAGAAGTTATAGGTCCTGAACTGGATGCCATGCAAGAAGGAGATATTCATCCTTTGGGGATCCTGATTGAAATCCAGGGAGAACACTTGGAAAAGGAACTGGAAGGTGTAATAGAACGCCGAACTCACGAACTCTGTAATTACGTTAAAGGTTTCATGCACCTTAACCAGAGAGATGCCATATGGTGCCGGGTAAGTAAAGAAGCCCTGGCAGCAGGTTTCAAACTGGAACACCTGGCAAAAACCCTTTCAATACTCTTCAAGGAAGAATTCCCTTTGATTGAATCCATTGCAGTCACTATCCTGACAGACCAGGCCATGGTGGAAGAATTCGTATCCAGAGCAAAGGATCAATACCAGACCAGGGATGCACGAGCCAGAGAACTCTCTGACGAGGATGTTGATGTGTTCTATGGCTGTGTTATGTGCCAATCATTTGCACCCACCCACGTTTGTGTTGTAACTCCTGACAGAACTGCCCTTTGTGGTGCTATAAACTGGTTCGATTGCCGTGCAGCGGCGAAAATGGATCCAGAAGGCCCTATTTTTGAGGTTGAAAAGGGTGAAGTTCTTGATGATGTTAAGGGTGAATACAGCAATGTTAATTCAGTTTTAATGGAACGTTCACAGGGTACTGTTGATAAAGTGTACCTGCACAGTGTATTTGAATATCCTCACACTTCATGTGGTTGTTTTGAGGCAGTTGCCTTTTACATCCCTGAACTGGATGGTATAGGAATAGTTGACCGTGATTTCCGTGGGGAAACACCACTGGGAATACCATTCTCCGCAATGGCCGGGCAGTGTTCTGGGGGTAAACAGGTGGAAGGATTCACCGGGCTCAGCCTGGAATACATGCGGTCCCCTAAATTCCTGCAAGCAGATGGTGGTTTCGAAAGGATTGTATGGCTACCTAAAGAGATAAAGGACTCTGTTGAAGAATACATACCTGAAGATATGCGGGATAAGATCCCCACTGAAGAGGATGCCTCAACCCTTAAGGAAATACGCAGTTTCCTTGAAGAAAAAGGACATCCTATAATGGAACGAATGAAAATTACCAGTACGGAAACTCCTGAAGAAGAGATCACCATTGAAGAAGAAACTTCGGAAGAATGGGGAGAATTGGAAACCGAAGGCATGCAAATGGCTCCTGTGGCCTATGCACCAGAACTAACCATACCCTCATCGGGAGGAGTTAAGATAATCTTCAAAAATGCCAAAGTATACGCAGAAAAGGTGATCATAAAGAAAAAATAAAATATCTGGATATTATGGCCTACTTAATGATTATAGGTGAATAATTGAAAAATTAAAGGGAGCAATAAAGTGATTATCGCAGTAAGTGGTAAAGGTGGAACCGGGAAAACCCTGGTATCATCTCTCCTTATAAAAGCCCTGTCAGACACTGAAAAAGACATTCTGGCAATTGACGCCGACCCTGACAGCAATTTACCCGAAGCATTAGGGGTAGATGTTCATAAAACAGTGGGCGATGTCAGAGAGGAGTTAAAAGAAGACACTGCTAAGGGCAGGATACCAACCGGGATGAACAAGTGGGATATCTTGGACTACAAAATAATGGAGTCCATAATTGAAACCCCCAACTTCGATCTACTGGTTATGGGGAGACCTGAAGGCAGTGGATGTTACTGTGCAGTCAACAACATGCTCCGTAGAATAATTGAAAACTTATCATCCAATTATGCTGTGATCATCATCGACACCGAAGCCGGACTTGAACATCTGAGCCGTAGAACCACTCAAAACGTGGATGTGATGCTGGTGGTCACTGATAAATCAAAAAGAGGAATACTCACCGCACAGAGAATTGGTCAACTGGCTGAGGAACTGGAAATCAAATTCCAGGAGTTATACTTGGTACTAAATAGGGTGAACACTGAAAATGAAGAAGAAGTCCTGAAAAAAGCCAAGGAAACTGGATTAGAGATGGTGGGAGTAATCTATGAGGATGATGAGGTAACCCAGTATGATATTGAGGGAAGACCACTGGTGGAACTTCCTGATGAATCCAATACTGTAAAAACAGTATCCGGGATACTATCCCGTATTATAAGTTGAGTAAGGGCGTGGGTATATGGATAAAATGTCGCAACTTCTTAAACTACTGGAAAAAACGGACTATATAGAGATCAACGAGTTTAGAATGGATTTTGAGGAACTGGAATTGCAGCTAATGCCCGCAATGCAGAGAGTAGTGCAGCAGGCAGTAACCAAACAGGCTGCAGTTCAGGAAACCATTAAGGCAATGGAAGCCATTGATTTTGTTCCTCCAATTAAAGATTATCCTGGTGAAGTTGCCCAGGTGCAACTGGGTGCTGGAAGCAGAAAACCAGTATATCTTGGTGGTCAACAGGCACTGTACCGCTTTGAAGAACCCCAACCCAACCCACCAGTGGTAACCTTCGATGTTTTTGATATTCCCATGCCGGGACTACCACGTCCCATAAGGGAACACTTCTCTGACGTCATGGAACACCCTGGAGACTGGGCTAAAAAGGCAGTGAAGGACTTCGGAGCCAACATGGTAACCATACACCTCATTGGAACCGGGCCCAAGGTCATGGACAAAACACCAAGACAGGCTGCACAGGATATTGAGGAAGTCCTGCAGGCCGTGGATGTTCCCCTGGTTATAGGGGCATCTGGAGACCCACAGAAAGATCCAATAATATTAGAAGCGGCTGCCCAAGCTGCTGAAGGTGAAAGGTGTTTGTTGGCTTCAGCTAACCTTGATCTTGATTACAAGAGGGTGGCCAAAGCAGCAGTGGACTACAACCACGCAGTCTTAAGCTGGGCCATCACCGATATTAACATGCAGAAAACCCTTAACAAATACCTGATGAAAGAGGGTTTAACACAACAGGATATTGTTATGGACCCTACCACATGTGCCCTGGGTTATGGGATCGAATTCTCCATCGATGTCATCACCCGAACCCGTCTAGCTGCACTTAAAGGTGACAAGGACTTGCAGATGCCAATGAGCTCAGGAACCACCAATGCCTGGGGATCCAGGGAAGCCTGGATGAAGAACGATGCATGGGGACCCACTGACTACCGTGGACCCATCTGGGAGATCTTCACCGGACTAACCATGATGCTCTGCGGAGTGGATATCTTCATGATGCTACACCCATTATCCGTACAGATTTTAAGCGAAATAGGCTCCACCTTTACCAAGGATTACCTGACTACCGATGTACCGGACATATCCAACTGGATAACGGAGCTTGAATAGGAGGTTATGAGTATGCAAGTCACTGCAATGGATATATACCGACTGCTTCCCCAGACTAACTGTGAAGACTGTGAAGAAGCCGCCTGTGGAGAGGCCTCCTGCATGGCCTTCGCCACCAAACTCTCAGAAAAAGAAGCCCAACTGGAATTGTGCACTGAATTATCCCCTGAAGGATTCGCCAAACTGGAATCTCTGCTGGCACCAGCAGTACGGGAGATAACCATAGGAACCGGGGATAAAACCATCACCATTGGTGGGGATGAGGTACTATACCGGTACGAACTAACCTATTACAATCCCACATCTCTGGTTATCGACATCGCTGATAATCTGGATGATGCTGAATTCACTGAAAGGGTAAAAACCATAGAAGAAACCGAATTTGAGAGGATAGGTGAAATGCTCACCCTCGATGCGATAGCCCTAAGAAACGCATCAGGAAATTCCGATAAATTCGCTGAAGCTGCTTCTAAACTCAAAAAAGCCAAATTACCACTGGTACTATGTTCCTTTGACTCCGGAGCAATGAAAGCTGCACTGGAAAAAGTAGGAGATGAAAGACCACTGATATACGGGGTTACAGAAGGCAACCTGGAAGAAATGTCAGCACTGGCACTGGAGTACAACTGTCCAGTAACCATATTCTCTCCCAACGACCTGGAGAAAATGAAACAGATCAGCAGGACCCTGAGGGAAAAAGGAATAGAAGATATTGTCCTGGACCCTGGAACATATGTGGAAGAAGGAATTGGTGACAGCCTTGATAACTTTGTCATGATCCGCAGACTGGCAGTGGAAGAACAGGATGAAGACTTCAGATTCCCCATACTGGGCATACCCGCCCTCACCTGGCTATATGAAAAGGATGAAATCCAGGGAGGTATCCGGGAGGCCACCATTGCCGCCACCCTCATGAATAAATATGCAGATATGCTCATATTCCATGGAACAAATATTTGGGAATTAATACCAGTCCTCACCCTGAGGCAGGGAATATACACTGATCCCAGGAAACCACAGGCTGTGGATGCTGGGTTATATGAATTTGGTGACGTCAACAAAGACTCCCCTGTACTGATGACCACCAACTTCGCCCTCACCTTCTACACCGTAGAAGGGGACATTAAGGGCAAAACCAATGCTTATCTCCTGGTCCTGGATACTGAAGGACGTGCAGTGGACGTTTCACTGGCCGGAGGTCAGTTAAATGCAGAGGCAGTAGCTGATCTTATAAAGGAAACTGGAATTGAAGAAAAAGTGGACACCCGTAAGTTAATCATCCCCGGATTAGCCGCACCTGTAAGTGGGGAAATAGAGGATGAAAGCGGATGGGAAGTTCTGGTTGGTCCACGAGACTCATCAGCAGTACCTGGATTCCTTGATGAACTTAAAGAGAAAGCATAGACTACAGGAAAATGATTCTCTAAGTGTAGTGATTGGTTGGAAAAGGGGTAATCTTTAACAGTTTAAGATTACCCTAAAAATTCATTGAAATATAGTTATAGGAAAGTGATATAGATGAAAACCCTGATGGTAATTGATCCTCGCCGCTGCAGTGAGTGCCAGGACTGCATCAATGCCTGTCAAAAAACCCATGGAGTAGCCAGAGCCAAGAAAACCAGCACAGTACCAGTGTTCTGTTTGCAATGCCATCCTGATAAAGCTCCATGTGCCAGAATATGCCCCACCGGTGCCATCCGAGAAGAAGACGGAACTTTAATGGTGGATGAGGAATCCTGTATCATGTGTCGCTTGTGCATGATTGCCTGTCCTGTAGGGATGCTGGTTATAGATGATGATAAAAAAGCAGTACAAAAATGTACCTTGTGTCTTGATGCAGAGGACCAGATACTACCGGCATGTGTAGAGGCCTGCAAAGACAACGTTCTTAAGATTTTCTCTGTAGAAGATCTGGATGAACTTAAAAAGGACCTCTCCTATACAGAAGTGCTTAACGAAGCCATGAAAGCCTATCAAAATAAGCTTTAATTGGATTGAAATCAAAAATCAAAATCAATCAACACTACTAAATTGGGGGAATTCACATTTTCCCTATTATTCTCTCTTTTTTCTTTTAACTTGTTTATATGGTTTAAAATAATAATTCTGTTTGTTTGATAATCCTCAAATAACTGGTAATGATTTCCAAGAGTTATAAAAAAAATGAAATTTAAAAATCTATTTAAAATTTAGAGGCTAATGGGATTATTTATTGAATTTCTTCAGCTAATTCTCCTGAAGTATCCCTGAATCATTATCCGTAGATATAGAAACTGTCCACCATAAGTTCTATGTCGGCACTAGCTTCCTGGAAGGCCACTGGATCTCCCACGAACCATAAATAATAAAGCAAATTCTCTTTCTTAAATGAGACAATCAGGATGCTGGTGGGTGTCACCTCATGGTTCTCACCATAGATCTCGTAGACTTCCATTCCATACCTTTCAAAATCCCGTTCATCCATTACTTCGCTACCCTGAATCCGGAACACATCTTTCAGCATCTCTGCAAATTCCTGGGATGATATCTCGGCTACATCGGTATTCCGGTTAAGGGAGAGAGTTATTGAATTATTGGCATACAAACCCCTGAGAACCTTCTTTGCATCAGAAGTACTTACCATCTCCCAGTGTTCAGAATAATCCAATGAAACCTCACCATTATCATAATTTAAGATCCGAACTTCTTTCTGGGGTTTGAGGATTTTTTGTATGGATATGTCTGCTTTATCCCTTACATACTTATATTCATCTTTCTGAGCATGCCGAAGTGCTTCCAGTGCCTCAGCATCACCAATCCTGCCCAGAGCTTCGGCGGCTCTACCCCTAACGTGTCTATTTTTATCAATTTTCCTGCCGGAAAGAAGGCATATAAGTGCGTTAAGGGCCTTTTCACCCCCAATTTTCCCTAATACTTCAGCTGATTTGGCTCTAACTCGCCAATTTTTATTTTTAAGGGTTTCTATCAGGGCCGGCACCGCACTTTCACCCAGTTTTCCCAGGGCCAGCATGGCCTTCCACCGTACATCTGCATCCTCGTCATCCATTGCTTCTAGGAGCACGGGAATAGCTGTTTCATCCCTCATCTTCCCTAAAGATACGGCAGCATATTTGCGGACGTGCCAGTCACTATCTTCCAGAGCGTTTATAAGGTAAGGTACAGCCCGATGGTCACCAATCATCCCTAAAGCATTGGCAGCAGTTCTCCTAACGCTCCAACTATTATCTTCCAGTGCAGCAATCAATGCATCCACTGCTTCAGGGTCACCTATCTCTCCCAGGGACCAGGTTGCCTTTAACCTTACTTCTTCATCAGTATCCTCTTCCATGGCCTGAATTAGGGATGGGATTGCTCTAACATCCCCTATTTTGCCTAGTGCTTCTGCAGAATTCTCTCTAACAGCACTGAGAACAATGTAATCAGAGTGCCAGCTTTTATAACGTAAAGCTTCTATGAGAGCGTGCACTGCCCGTTCATCACCTACTTTCTTCAAAGCTCGGGCTGCTTCTTTCCTGGTGAGGTAATCCTGATCTTTAAGGGCTCGTATTAAACCCTCAACATCTCTTTGTTCTTCCAGGTACTCAATATTTACATCAGAATCCATAGCAATCTCCTGGAACTGGGGATAATATCATCATAATTTTATTGGATGAGGTTGAAGTTATAATTATGCTATTTACTTATAATATCTCCTTTAAAAGTTTTAAAAATTGGGGGTAGTCACGTACAAAACCCAGCATGGACATTTTGGAGATAGATTCCAGATCCTGTTCTTTAAGAAATTTAGCCAGGATATTCATTTCTTCATCAGTTAAGCGGTCCATTATTTTGCGATATTTAAGGGATTGTTTAAGGTCTCCCCCTACTTCCTTTTTCCAGCGTTTTTCGTATTTTTTCAGGAAATTTCCAGAGGTTTTTTCCTTTGAAATTGCCTCTGCTGCAACTTCACCGGCAATGCGGGCACAATGGACTGTAACATGGATTCCACCTCCAGTGAATGGTTCCACCTGTCCGGCAGCATCCCCTACCACCATCAAACCATCAGCATAGGTTCTATCCACCGGGCCGTGAACTGGAACCCCGCCAATATTAAGTTCAACTGGAGTAGCATTCATCCGGGAGGTGAATTTTTTGAGGAAACTGTAAGCAGTCGCAGTATCACTCCTCACCCCCACTCCAACATTGGCTACACCCTCACCCTTGGGAAAGACCCACACGTATCCTCCCGGGGCTATCTTTTGTCCAAAATAGAACTGAAGATAATGGGGATCGCACTCCACACCAACCATCTCGTACTGTGCACATGAACAAAGACTGTGGGGTGTCTGTCGGGTGTTAAGCCCTGCCATCTGGGCCACCTGGGATTCAATTCCATCGGCGGCAATAACCAGTTCTGCTTCAATTTCCATGGTTTGACCCATATGTTTGGCAACTACTCCGCAGACTTCTCCATTTTTACGTATGAGGTCCTTTACCATGGTTTTAACCATTATATCAGTCCCTGCTTTGGCTGATTCTATGGCCAAGTGTTTATCAAATAGTTTCCTCTCTAAAATAAATCCTTCTGCATATCCCCCTTCCAGGTGGCCATGGGAACCATCAGGAGCATATACATCAGCGCCTTTAATTTCATTACAAACGTACTTGGGGGAAGGTTTCATTTCCAGGGTTTTGAATGTGCTGGAGCTTGTAGCCTCGGCACACTGAACAGGAACCCCTATTTCCTGATTTTTTTCAATGACCAACACATCTAAACCATTTTTAGAGGCGAATAATGAGGCAGTAGATCCTCCCACACGCCCACCTACCACTACCACATCATATTTCATTTTTCCCATCTTCGATGGCCCCCAATGGACATACCACCCTACACAAATTGCATTTTTCACATCCCTCATGAGTTACAATTATCATTGAGGATATTTCCAGAATATTTTGGGGGCAAACTGCTACGCATGCTCCGCAACATCCACATTGTTCTGCAGAAATTCTCATAACATTAAACCCCTATTAAGAACTTGATGAAACTTTCTTTCCTTATCTGTACTATAATTAGGGTTATATTTATAAAACTTACTCTTTTACCATGTAATATTTCTCACTCAAAGTTCAAATACCCTAAAAAATTTTTGGGTGAGATTCAATGTGATTGGTACATACCTTAATTTATTCCATTTATATTTGGTGATAAATTTCAGAATTTTTCCCACAAAATCATGGATTTTTAGAGTGGTGGACCGTTAAATTAATATATGACATTCACCCACTTGAGTGTATTGCAGGGGTGCCCGAGCGGCCAAAGGGGGAGGACTTAAGATCCTCTGGCGTAGGCCTTCGAGGGTTCGAATCCCTTCCCCTGCACTTTATAATATTCATAGTATAAGTTTAAACATAGATTTAAATACAAAAAGAGAGTTTAAATAGTAAAAAGTACAATTACAATTAATTGCCTTAGTGGCTCAGCCGGTAGAGCGATACCTTGGTAAGGTATAGGCCGGGGGTTCGAATCCCCCCTAAGGCTTTTACAATTTTGTTTTTAAATTATTATGATTCTTTTAATAGGTTTTAACGTTTTTAGAATATTTTATTGTAAAATTAACAGTTTAATATTCAGTAAACTTTATACTTGGTGCCACGAAATCAAATTTTAATTGGATCATATGTTACATTGTATTGATGTCATGTTCTGTTGTATCAGATCCTACATACCTCACTTAGCGTGTATTCGGTGATAAAATTGAGAGAAAGAATAATTCAAATTTCAGATGTTCACTTTGGAGAGAAAAACTTTTCCCATGAACTTAAAGATAACCTTCTCGGACAACTTGAGAATGAAAATCCGGATCTGGTAATTGTTTCTGGTGATCTTACCACCAATGGTTATCCCCATGAATATGAGGAAGCTGCCGCTTTCATTGACCAGTTAAGATCCATAACCAAAACCTATGTGATTCCCGGTAATCACGATGCCCGTAATGTGGGACTTCTCCACTACGAGAGCATGATCGGAAACCGGAAGTTCGTGCACATTGACAAAGACGGAGAATATGCAGTTATTGGTCTGGACTCCTCGGAACCCGATATTAACGATGGTCAGATTGGAATTGACCAGATGGAATGGTTGAAAACTCAGCTGGAAAAGATCCCGGAAAACATGGGTAAGATCGTCACTTTCCACCATCACCTGATGCCCATTCCCCAAACTGGAAGGGAAAGGAATATCCTACTTGACTCTGGTGACTTGATGAGGTTATTAACGGATAATGGTGTAGATCTAGTTTTAAATGGCCATAAACATGTTCCAAATGTGTGGATGGTAGAAAAAATGGTCACACTAAACTCGGGGACTGTAACCACCCGTAAATTGAGAGGTCAAACCAGGCCATCCTACAACCAACTATCCTTTGAAGATGAAGATTTCTACGTGAACCTGGTGGATACTGAAACTGGTAAGAAGAAACAGCTTGCTTACTACTCAGTAAAAGTGGAAAACGAGGAGTACGTGGTCTGTTCTACCCGCCACAATTCCATGGGAACCTTTTAAATAATAAACACATTATTTTAAACACATTATTTTTTTGGAATAGAAATTTTTTATTTCACAACTACAATTCATGGAAAATTGGTGGGGAAAAAAATGATAACTCATTCATCTATTTTCCATTTCTGCAGATTAGGTGTTTTTAATGGAGAAAAAAGTAATCCAAATATCTGATGTTCATTTTGGGGATCTCACATTTTCTGATGTGCTTAAATCCAATCTCCTGGCCCAGTTAGAAGATGCAAATCCGGATCTTTTAATATTCGCCGGGGATCTCACTGCCAGTGGGTTTTTCCATGAATATGAGGAGGCCGGTGAGTTTGTTGATGAGTTAAAATCAATTACCAAAACCCACTTAATTCCTGGAAATCATGATGTCCGTAACGTGGGGCTGGTTCATTTTGAAAACCTCATCAGCAAACGTAAATTCGTGCACACCGATAAAAGTTCCAACTTTACGGTTATTGGTTTAGATTCATCAGAAGCCGATGTTAGCCATGGGCAGATAGGACGTGACCAGATGGACTGGCTTAAAGAAGAGTTGGCTAAAATACCCGATGACCGGGCTAAAGTGGTCACTTTTCATCACCATATCATACCCATACCCCAAACTGGGAGAGAAAGGAATATTTTACTGGACTCTGGTGATCTTATGCATGTTTTAACTGAGAATGGGGTTGATTTTGTCTTAAATGGCCATAAACATGTTCCTAATGTGTGGATGCTTAACAATATGGTGGTTTTAAACTCCGGAACTGCCACTACTGGTAAACTGCGTGGAAACATGTGTGCAAGTTACAATGAACTTGAAATCAACGATGGAGAAGTTCTGGTTAATCTGGTTAAGACTGAAACTGGAAGTAAAAAGCAGATGGCCCATTATTCAATGGAAGTGAAGGATGAATCTTTTGTAATCCATTCATATACTCATAATTCCATACATAAAATATGATGAGCAGATAGTTAATTGAATTGATAAAATAAATTAACAATTAATTACACATTTGATATTGTGATAGAATAAATTCTTTTTAGAGAAAAACTAAATTAATGTCAGAATGATTGAGTTTGGGATAGAATGTCAAAAACTTTAGATATAATAATGGCCGGGTTAATCTCCGGTATTGTGGCTTACACCACATCTCAACTGGGAATAGCCGGAACTGTAATTGGGGCAGTAATGGGGTCAATGCTTTATCAGTTCATGAGCCATTTTTTCAAGGACCCAATAGAAAATGTTAACACCATAAGAACCCAGAGGGTGGAAAGCAGCATATTCTATGTTTTTCCCCTGATTATAATCCTGGCTATAGAAGTGATATATCTCCTATCCTCATTTTACCATATTCCCAGTGAATTATTCCAATCACTGGAAACTGCCACTGGATGGAATCTTTTTAGAACCATTGGTGTGGGGCTCATGGTTATGGGGGTTTATCCACTCTTAGAACCAGATCGTATACCCCCAATCTATGGTTTGGCAGTACTGGGTGTGGGGCTGGTGAAACTGATGGCTGGATTTGTGGATTATAACTCGCCAATTGTCGTGTTGTATTCCCCTATATTCCGCCAATTCAATGAATTAATTTCCATAATCCTTATTGCTATCCTTTTATATGTGATAGTATCCATAATCCAGGATTCAGTGACAATTATACGTAAAGAAGATCAAAATAAAACTAGGGAAAATGAACAGAGTAAGGAAGGATAACTCATCTCCATAAATCGGGGATGTCAGGCAATGATAAAATGACTAACAGAGCGAAAAACAGCACTCTTAAGGCAGTTCTAGAAGTGATTCTATATGATAATCCGGCTACTCAGGATGAGATAGCAGAAAAACTGGGATTAACCAGAAGATACGTTACGAAACTATTACAACCCCTGATCAAGGAAGGAGTGGTTAGGAGGGCGTATATTCTTGATCTTAAGAAGTTCGATGAGTTTTCAGAGATGTTTGATGAGGAAAAAACTTCCAGGGAACATGCCGGTACTTTCCTGATTAAGGACATGCTCCGGGACATGGCCAAACATATCTGCCGCCAGTTCGACATGTCATTCGAAGCATTATCTCAGTATGATGCTGAAATGGCCGATGAAGCTCTTAAACTGGATTATATTTCTAACAACATGCATGAAAAGATACGTTCCTCTGTGGAAACTGTTATATCCATTAACCCTTACTCGGAGTTCAGTAAAACCATGGTCCTGGGAGAAGTGGGTTATGATCTGGAACGTATTGCGGACCATACCTGTCATATTGCTAACTTTGCCCTGCAAGAGTCAGACCCCATTGATGAAGAAATGATGGAAACCTTAAAATCCATGTATAACACTGCACGTAAAATGGTGAACCAGTCCATGGATGCCTTTTTAGATGAACGTCTGGAGCTTAAGGATAAAGTTATGGACTACGAGGAAAAGATCCATGAACTGCAGAAGAAGGCCCTTAACAACATCGCCACCCAAATGGCTGAGGATGATGTGATGGACAAAGACCGATCAAACTATTACCTTTCATTATCCCGGGTAGTGAAGGCATTTGAGCGTATCGGGGATATATCCATCGAAATAATTGATACTGCTGGTGAATTCTATCGAAACATACCCAGAACCACAACTCCGGAACGTTTCCGTAGAAGGAAGCCTTGATTTCATAGGGTCATTTGTTAATCAATCGGTCTATTTTTTTATTTTAGATTTTTTATGAATATTTCACAGGTAACCTCAATTTTTAAATTGAGTGAAACTGTATGGAATCACTTTAATCCTCTTGATATGTTTTTTCAATTATCTCCTGTAAGTTATCTCGGTCTAAAAATGGTTAGATGGTTTCTCATTATTTCTCATAAAGTGAACATACATACACAAAGGGCTGATTATTATCTTTAGTATTTTTGCAGAACTGAAAACGATTTTTTTTAGTGTAGTCTAGTACTTGGAAATGAAATTTGCCAATGACTGTTCCATTGATATCATATTTTAAAAGGCTTTATCCTGGGGTTTTTTTTGTCATGGGTGTTTTTCGCTGACGTTCTATTTATTTTTTTGTTAGGGGCTGTCAGTTTTTTGTTAGGGGCTGTCAGAAATCACCCAATCCTTTGCTTTTGGTATAGGTTAGTTCATTAATTGTGTTTTTTCACTGGATTTTGAAAAGTTTTTCCGGGTTTGTAATTAAAATAGTTCTTATTATGTGTATTATAATACACAAATAGTAAGCTTTATATAGTCTGGGAAGTTAGTAGCAAGTGAGGTGATATTATGGACATGAAGTACATAATAGGAATAATAGTAGCTATAATTGTAATAGTCGGTGCTTATTTTGTCCTAGCCGGAACTGGTGGCCAGGAAAAAATAACCATTGTCGGTTCTACTTCTGTACAGCCTGTTGCTGAGAAATTGGCCACAGAATACATGAAAAAGAATCCTAATGTCAAGATAACTGTTCAAGGTGGAGGTTCTTCAGTGGGTATTAAAAGTGTCCAGGATGGAACCGCAAACATCGGAACCAGTTCCAAGTCATTGAAAGCAAACGAATCCCAGGGATTAACCCAGTGGGAAATTGGTAAGGATGGAATTGCCATCATTGTCAACAAAAACAATGCAGTCAATGGATTAACCATGGATCAGGTTAAAGGAATTCTATCTGGAAACATCACCAACTGGAAAGAAGTTGGCGGTGCAGATGCCAAGATCAACGTGATTGTCCGTGAAGAAGGTTCCGGTACTCGCGATGCTGTCCAAGAAATCGTATTAGGAAAAACTACCAATGGTACCAAGGTTGCATTCGTAAAAGAAGCCATTGTACAAAGTTCCACTGAAGCAGTGCAGCAAGCTGTGGCTCAGGATCCCAATGCAGTTGGCTTCATTTCATTCGCCGCAGTAAAAGATGCTAAAGCCCTGCAGATAAACAACGTTGCACCAACAGAAGCAACTATCCTCGATGGAACCTACAAGATCCAGAGACCATTCATCTTCCTGGTTAAAGGAGATGCTACCGGGGCAGTCAAAGCATTCATTGACTGGGTAAACGGACCCGAAGGTCAGGCAATTATAAAGTCTGATAAAGTAGTACCAACTGGTAAACAGGTCAACAGCACATCTTAAAAAAAAGACCATGGTGGTTAGAAAACCACCATACTTCCCATTTTTTAACAAAAATAGGTTTCTAAACATATTATGTGCGTATAATTCTCATCTATTAGCTTAAATCAAGCAAACCTCTCATCACTATATAATTATAAATACTGTTAGTTAGAATTATTCTTCTAATGGTATCACGATTATAGGGTGATTTAATGGACCTGAAATATGGTATAGGTTTACTGGTTATACTAATAATTATCATCGCCGTTATCACATTCGGCACTGGAAGTAATTATGAGAGGATAGAGATTGCAGGTTCAACATCGGTACAACCGGTGGCTGAAAAACTAGCAGAAAAATACATGGAAGAACATCCCAATGTACGCGTTGATGTAATGGGTGGAGGATCTGGTCTGGGAATAAGAAGTGTTTCCCAGGATATAATTGCCATTGGAACCAGTTCCAAAAACCTGAAAACAAGTGAAAAAGATGGATTAATTGAGTATCCCCTCGGTAGGGAAGGTATCGTGGTGGCAGTCAACCTCAACAACCCGGTTAATAGTCTAAGCAAAAGCCAGCTTAAGGATATATTTTCAGGCAACATTACCAACTGGAAGGAAGTTGGAGGACCTGATGCTAAAATTAACCTGGTAGTTCGAGAGGATGGTTCTGGTACCCGGAGTGCCTTTGAAGATCTGGTTATGAACAAAACCAAAGTAAAATCTGATGCAATTGTTCAAACATCCACAGAATCCATAAAGGTTGCTGTAAAACAGGACCCCAATGCCATTGGATACATATCCCTGGCACACATGACTCCCGATGTTAAAGCCCTTAAAATTGATGGGGTATCACCATCCATTGAAACCATTAAGGATGGTTCTTACAAATTACAAAGACCTTTTCTGTTTGTTACCAATGGAGAGCCTGAAGGGCCAGTGAAAGAATTCATAGAATGGTGTTTAGGGCCGGAAGGACAGGAAATAGTCAAAGATGAAAAAATAGTTCCTGTAACATGAGTAATCTTAAAAAACTGTAATATCCATAATTTGAGATTCCCGTTTATGAAAAAGAATCCAATAGGAATCCAATTAATATCAGAATCTAATACATATCAGAAAATATCAAAAAAATAACTGAAAAATGAAAAAATATCATTTAAACATATCATCAAATCAGCCTAGGGATTATATAATCATCCTAGGGATTTAAAGAAGGAGAAAAACCATGTCTAAGTGGAATGAAGAGTTTTTCATAGAAAAGGGGCTTCTGTTAACCGCCATATCATCGGTTATTGTCATTGCCCTCATCATCATCTTCATATTTAGGGAAGGACTCCCGGCATTACAGAGTGTAGGATTTTTCAGCTTCCTGTTCGGAATGGAATGGGCACCTTCCAATGGTCAATATGGTATATTCCCCATGATCATAGGTTCCCTGGGAATAACTGCTCTTTCCCTCCTGATGGCAGTACCATTGGGAGTATTCTGTGCCATATTCTTATCAGAAATAGCACCAAGCAAAATGCGTAAAATACTCAACCCAACAATCCAGACCCTGGCAGGGATACCCTCTGTAGTTTATGGATTTTTTGGCCTGGTATTACTGGTACCCTTCATGAGGGTACAGTTCGGAGGAACCGGTTTCAGCATGTTCACTGCCTCGGTTATCCTCACGGTAATGATTTTACCAATAATCGTCAGCGTATCTGAAGACGCCCTTCGTTCAATTCCCGTAGAATACAAGGAAGCATCCCTGGCACTGGGAGCTACCCACTGGCAGACCATAAAAAACGTCATATTCCCCGCAGCCATCCCCGGTATCATTACCTCGGTTATCCTGGGAATGGGCCGGGCCATTGGAGAAACCCTGGCCATAATTATGGTGGCCGGAAACGTGGTCCAGATACCAACTTCAATAATGGATCCGGTACGTGCATTAACCTCCAACATAGCCATTGAAATGGGTTATGCAACTGGAGTTCACTACAACGCCCTGTTTGCCACGGGAATCGTGCTGGTCTTTATGATCATAGTTCTTCTGGTAATAGCCAACTACTTCCATTACAAGAAAAAGGTCACCATTGGAGGCGGTTACTTATGAAGTACAAAACATTCACCGATAATACCCGGGGAGGGATCATAATTGCATAGATTCATACCTCCTAAAATAGCCCAAAAAATAATGACCGGAGTATTCTGGGCTTCTGGAATTCTCACCATACTCATTTTACTGGTGATCATTGGCTACGTGCTTATGAAGGGATTACCAGTAGTGAACTTTGAATTCATATTCTCTGATCCAGTTAACTCAGGAAGATCAGGAGGGATATTCCCCTTCATCATGTCCAGTATCTATGTAACCCTGATCGCGGTACTGGTTGCCACCCCCCTGGGAGTGGGAGCCGCAGTATACCTCTCGGAATATGCCGGGGAAAACAGGCTGGTGAAACTGATACGTTTTGGAGCAGAGACCCTATCCTCAATTCCATCCATTGTATTTGGATTGTTCGGATTGGCCTTCTTCGTAATATACTTGGGACTGGGATGGAGCGTGCTATCTGGAGGGTTAACCCTGGCTTTAATGGCATTACCAACCATCTTAGCCGCATCAGAAGTTTCCATAGAATCAATTAACAAATCATATGCAGAGGGAAGCCTGGCCCTAGGGGCCACCAAATGGCAAACCATATATAAAGTTGTGATACCCGCTGCACTCCCTGGAATAACCACCGGGGTAATTCTAGGTATGGGAAGGGCTATAGCAGAGGCAGCAGCAGTGCTATACACTGTAGGGGCTGCTTTAATGATACCAACATCCATTATGGATGCAGCAAGACCTTTACCCCTTCACCTTTACATTCTAGCCACTGAAGGTTTATCAATGGATAACGCCTGGGGAACTGCAGCAGTTCTGGTGATTATGATCCTAATAATTACCGTGGTTACCAACACACTGGTTGATCGTTATCGCAAAAAAATGATGGGGCGATAAAAAATGGAATACAGAATAGAAGTAGAAAATTTAAATGTTCACTTTGACGAATTACACATCCTCAAGGATGTCAGTCTTAAAATTCCCAAAAACGCAGTAACTTCACTCATCGGGCCTTCAGGTTGCGGTAAATCAACATTCATCCGTACCCTGAACCGGATGAACGATATGATAAGCACCTTCAGAATGGATGGAACCGTACTACTGGATGGTAAAGATATCTACGACCCCAAGGTAGACGTGGTTGATCTCAGGAAAAAAGTGGGTATGGTATTCCAAAAACCTAACCCTTTCCCTAAATCCATATTTGACAACGTGGCCTATGGTTTGCGAGTTCATGGGATAAATGATAAGGACATCCTGGAACAGAAGGTTGAAGAAAGCCTTAAATCAGCAGCACTATGGGATGAAGTGAAAAATATACTGGATAAATCTGCCATGGGACTTTCCGGTGGTCAGCAGCAGCGCCTGTGCATTGCCCGTACCATAGCAGTGGAACCAGAAGTTATATTAATGGATGAGCCTTGCTCAGCCCTGGACCCCATATCCACCACCAAGATCGAGGACTTGATTCACAAACTCAAAAATGACTTCACCATAATCATCGTAACCCATAACATGCAACAGGCTACCCGTGTATCCAAACACACTGCTTTCTTCCTCCACGGGGAGATTGTGGAAAGCGGCCTCACCGAGAAAATCTTCATCGAACCGGAAGACAAGAGAACTGAAGATTACATCACTGGAAGGTTTGGATAAAATACATGTGATGTATCTGGATATTGTTGGTTAAAATTGCCAAGCATTGGGTGAAACAAGATGGGTGGTTTAAAATGCTTACAGTGGTCTTGGAAAAACGTTTAAAATCCCTGGAGGACGAGGTCCTCGGATTTAGCTGGGAGACCATAGGACGGGTGGATAATTCAGTCCGGAGTTTCCTGAATGAAGACATGATATTGGCCCGGGAAATCATTGAAAAAACTGATGAAATCAACAAAGAAAGCTATAAAATTGAACATGGATGTCTTAAAGTTTTGGGATTGCACCAGCCACTGGCTAAGGATTTGCGTTTAGGTGCAGCACTGCTGCGAACCTCCATAGAACTGGAACGTATCAACAACCTTTCAGCTTACATAGCTCGTTACGCTATTGATGCTGCGGAAAGTGACCGTACCTGTTATAAACCCCCGCACATTGAGTTCATGTCCCAAACTGTACAGGACATGTTGAAAGATGCGGTGGGTGCACTCTTAAACGAGGATATACAGTTACTGAAACGTTCCACCAGGAGCTACGTGAACTTGCAAGACTTTTACAACCAGATGTTTTCAGAGTACGACGAAATCACCCACGGGGGTTCACAAACCTCACTGATACTGGTTGGGAGGAACTTACTGAGTATGGGCCACCATATTATGGGAATGGCGGATCGTGTTGCCTATTCCATAGTTGGTAAACGGGTCATGCACCACAAACTGTTCCACAACATGCTGATGAGGTAATGGTTAAAATGTGGCTTCCTTCAGAAGATCCGGAGCTCACAGTCAGGGGCAATTTGAAAAGGTCCCATATACCTGAATTGGGTTATATAAAGATTATGGAAGGGGGTAATGAATCATTACTCCTGGTTAAAGATGGAAAAATCATAGCCGCATGGAATTTGAATGTTGAATCCCTGGTGGAAACCCATGAAAATAAAGCAATGAACATGGTAAATATAAGTTCAGAATCCCGGATAGAAGTGTACCAGCTTGATGATATGATGTTTTCAACAATTGTTGATTTGAATGAAGAGTGTAAATTACCATTACCCATAGTTATGGACTTTTTACTTGAAAAAAAGGTCGAAGATGTAAATAGGGAGGATGTTCTGTCAAAGTACAAGATAAGGGATCCTTCAGAAGATGATATTGATAATTTGTTAAATGGTTATAAATCCAAAATAGGTGGAAGATAAAATGGAAAGACGATATCCCCGGATACGGTTCCAGAAAAAACTGGATGCATTAAAGGAAGAAGTGGATGAAATGGGCCAGGCCACTTTAAAGGCTTACCGCGAAGCTTTTAGCACATTTATAGATTACGATGCAGAACTGGTGAACAGTGTGATGGAAGCCAATAGAAAGGTTCATGAAATGGGCTACCAAATAGAACACGATGCCATGAGCATTATAGCAGCAGAACAACCTGTTGCAGGGGATCTAAGATTCATTGAAACCAGTATTAAGGTTTCCAGTCACTTGAAAAGGATAGCTGGTTTGGCTTCCAACATTGCCGATATTGCCAGCCATTTAAAGGACGAAGAAATCCCTGAAAAACCAATGTTTGACTTACAGCGTATGGCTGACATTGTGGACGGGATGGTCAGCAAAGGTCTGGCAGCTTTCTTGGCTAAAAACATGAACGTGGCCCGGGAACTTCACCGGGACGATGATAAAGTGGATGATCTTTTTGACCACGCCCTCAAGGACATTACCAAGAGCATGTTCCAGGACAAGGAATCAATATCCTACCTGATCTATCTACTGTTCCTGGCTCGTTTCCTAGAAAGAATTGCTGATCGTGCGGAAAACATTGGAGACAGAACCATCTTCATGATCACCTGTGAAAAACAGCAATTTTCCATTGAAAAGAAACCAGAAGAATAGGAATAGGTTTTCAATGTGCATGGGGTTTTTTAAAACCCCGGATCATTTTAAAAAAATGATCATTTTTTTTATCTTTTTTGATTAATTCTTACTATTTTCACCCTTTAAAACACCAGTTGCCCTCCGTGCAGCCCAGCACTGTATACACACCCCAATAGGGAGGCCTGCGGTGTGGGTATCTGCATATTCTATCTTCACATCCAGGGCAGTGGTTTTACCACCTAAACCCATGGGGCCGATGCCCGTGGCGTTGACCATCTCCAGCATTTCCTTCTCCAGGGTGGCCATTCGTTCCTCAGGATGATGTTCACCAATCTCCCGGAGAAGAGCCTTCTTGGCCAGTTTAAGGGCCATGTCGGATGACCCGCCAACTCCCACTCCCACCACAATTGGAGGGCATGGCTTCCCACCGGCGGCCAACACAGTTTCCAGAACAAACTGTTTAATTCCCTCGGCGCCCTCACCCGGGAGAGCCATTTTCAGGGCATTATTATTCTCAGAACCAAAACCCTTGGGGAAAACCGTTATCTCCAGTGTTGGACTATCCACCAGTTCAATATCTATTTGGGGGATAAAACGGCCGGTGTTAATATCAGTGTTCTTTCTGGTTAAGGGATCCACCACATTGGGACGAAGGGGTATCTCCTGGGTAGCTTTGATCAATCCGTTGCTAATGCCTTCGGTGAGGTTTTCTATTTCCACGTCTCCCATTTTAATGAAAATAATGGGGAGACCGGTATCCTGGCAGATGGGGATCTCCATATCCTCAGCAGCTTTTATATTATCCAGGATTGCTTTGAGGTTTAAAAGAGCAGTTTCATCATCTTCAATAGCATATGCATTTTCAAGAGCTTTTTTAACATCCTCAGGAAGCTTGATAACAGCTTCTTTGAATAATCGGAATATTTCTTCTTCCACCATCTGTTGGCTTATCATAGAAACAGTTTACTCAATTAAGTTATTTAAATTTGTTCAACCCATGAATGGAGTTTTAGGGGAATACTGGAAAATACAAAAAAATCCATAATGATTCTTATTGAATGTTAATTTAAAATAAAAATCCGTTTTATGCTTAATGGATAAAAAAATATAAAAAAAAGGATGATCAATTAGTATTTCATGATCATCTTTACTCTTTCCAGTTCCTTAGCTATGCGGTTTCGTTTATCACTTAGCATATCTTCGGAACTCATTTTAAGAGCGTCTTTAGGACATACGGAAACACAGAGTGGTTCATCCCTTTCAATGCACAGGTTGCATTTGGTGGCTATTCCACATTCATCCAGATTAATGGCTCCCACTGGACAGGCATCCCTGCACAGTCCGCAACCAATACAATCTTCTTCATGAATGATCACCGCGCCATCAATTTTTTCAATGGCATCTTCTGGACACACCGTCATGCAGGGGGCCCGGTCTTCAGCACAGTGCAGGCAGAAAACTGGCACTCCACTGATCACCCTGATGGCGTTCTTGGGACAGATGCGTTCACATTTCCCGCACTCATCACAGAGTTCTGGCCTGGAAACAAGTTCTTTCATTTATTAGGCCTCCTTGTCCACGGCCTTCTTGGCCCGGCTATTGGCGGTCATCACGTGAATGAGATTAGAACTTTTCCGACTCTTCTTACCAAGACCGGTGATCTTTTCGATGTGCCTGCGTTGCCTTTCGGCTTGCAGTTTAGCGGTATCCACTTTGGCAATGGCTCGTTTAGAACATGCTTTTATACAAGCGGGGGTGTCCAGATCTGGGCACTGGTCACATTTGTGAGCTTTTCGTTCCTCTACTACCACTGCACCAAAGGGGCAAACCATCATGCACAGTCCGCATCCAATACATCTTGCTTCCTCAATCCCTTCTTTGGTCATGGCCTCAGTAGGGCAGATCAACTGACATGGTGCGTCTTCACACTGCTGGCAGATTATGGGATAAAATGATCCCTCCACTTCCCTTACCAGAATCCCTGAAGTTCCGTGCAGCTGAGCACATGCCTCCTGACAGTCCATGCACCCATCACAGAGATCCGGCTGGATAATTATCTTTTCCAAGGCTAAGCCTCCTATATTTTGAGTTCAGTGCAGATGGCATCCACATTTTTCTGGATACGTTCTCTTTCCACTTCAGTAAGATGTTTGAAACGCTTTTGGACCATTAAGTATTCATCCACCATCTTACGCTGCAGAGGGCGGTAGGTGACATGGAATTCTCCATCTTCAATTTCATAGAGTATCCATGAACCGGTTTCAACAGCCAAACGTCCCAGTTCAATGGTTTTGGATGGGTCAAAACCCCAACCAGTGGTACAGGGTTGGTGTAAGTGAATGTAAGCCGGTCCATCTACTTCCCTGGCCTTCTGAACTTTTTTCATGAAGTCTTCCGGGTAGGAAATACTGGCGGTGGCCACGTAGGGCACACCATGGGCAGCCATGATCATGGGGATGTTCTTTTTGGGTTTATCCTCACCAAAACTTTCCTTACCATGGGGGCTGGTGGTGGTGGATGCACCGTATGGTGTGGCCCCACTCCTCTGCACCCCGGTGTTCATGTATGCTTCGTTATCATAACAGATGTAAATCAGGTTGTGACCTCGTTCCATGGCACCAGATAGGGCTTGCAGTCCGATATCAGCGGTTCCACCATCACCCGCAAATGCAACTACCTGTGCATCTTTTCCCTGGGCTTTAAGTGCCCTTTCAACTCCAGATGCCACTGCAGCTGCGTTTTCAAAGGCTACATGTATCCATGGTATTTCCCAAGCAGTTTCGGGGTAGGGGGTGGTGATTACCTCCAGACATCCGGTGGCGGATACAGCGACCGTGTTTTTGCCAAGTGCTTTCAGGGCTAGTCTAACCCCAACTGTGGCTCCACAGCCTGCACATCCTCGGTGTCCAGGGGCCAGGAATTCTTTTTCACTGATTTCCATTTAGAGTTCCTCCTTTTTGAGTCCGATCCACTCCACCTCTCCGGTGGGGTTTTTAGTTTTATCAACGATTTCTTTGACGTAGTCTGGGGTTATGTCTCGTCCTCCCAGTCCAGCGATAAATCCATAGGCATTAGCGTTGGTGTTTGATTTAATTTCGTTATAAAGCACGCCGCCTATTCCGAAGGAGACATTTTTATCCAGAACAGCCACCTTGGATGCTTTTTCCAGGACTTCTTTCAGCTCTTCCCGAGGGAAAGGACGGAACACCCTGATTTTCAGGAGGCCTACTTTTTCTCCTTCGTCTCGGAGAGTGTCAATAACATCTTTTATAGTTCCGCAAACAGAGCCCATGGCCACTATGATAATTTCTGCATCATCGCACTGGTAGGTTTCAACCAAGTCATATTTTCTGCCAAATATCTTCTCAAATTCCTGGTTGGCTTTGGCTATGACTTTTTTGGAGTGTTCCATGGATGCCTCTATAGCGTAACGGGCTTCCATATAGTAATCAGGGTCAGTGAAAGTACCGATGGACATAGGGTTTTCCGGGTCCAGGAAGGCGTATGGTTTATATGGTGGTAAGAACTGGTCCACCTCTTCCTGGCTGGGTACGTCCAGTGGTTCCACAGTGTGGGTTAAGAAGTATCCATCAATACACACCATGCAGGGTAATAAAACTTCAGGGTCTTCAGCAACCCGGTATGCTATTAAAACAGCATCCAGAGCTTCTTGAGCGTTTTCAGCATATATTTGCAGCCATCCTGAGTCACGTTCTGATATGGTATCCTGCTGATCATTCCAGATGCTCAGGGGTGCGGATAATGCCCGGTTGGCGTTAACCAGAACAATGGGGCTTCTCATACCGGCAGTGGCGAACAGAATTTCGTGCATCAGGGCCAGGCCCTGGGATGAGGTGGCAGTGAAAACTCGAACACCTGCTCCTGAAGCACCTAAAGCGGCACTTATTGCACTGTGCTCTGATTCCACCCGTATATACTCAGCTTTTAAATCTCCATCGGCCACAAACTGGGCCAGATATTCTGAAATTGTTGTTTGGGGTGTGATGGGATAAACAGGAACTACTTCTGGTTTGGCCATCTTAACCGCTTCGGCAACGGCTCGGTTGGATGTGAAAACTTTTTGAACCATCTTTATCCTCTCTCCATTTCTATTGCTTTGACTGGGCATTCTTCGGCGCAGATGCCGCAGCCTTTACAGTAATCGTAATCTATATCATAATCCTGGTTGATACATCCTTCCGGACAGAAAAGAACACAGTTGCCACAGTCAATACATTTTTCTTTATCTAAAATTGGCTTGAAGGTTCTCCAGCTTCCGGTTTTGTTGTTTCGGGTGCTTCCAGGTTCTTTAACACATGCTCCAGTAGATACCATTAGATCACCTTTGTTACTCCACCTTTTCGAAAGCAATTTTTGCTGCTTCAGCGTTCTTTTCCCCAATTTTACCAGGGAAAGTTTCTTTGGTTATTTTAATAATTGAATCCAGTGATACTTCGCCAATTACCTTGGCAAATGCTCCCAGCATTACTGTGTTTACTATGGGCACACCCAGTGTGTCCAGGGCAATTCCAGTAGCATCAATGGTGTGCACATCAGCACCACCTAATTCGAGATCCTCTTTAGTATTTATAATCACTTTACCTCCACTTTTAAGGCCGGATAATACATCTACGGCCTCCAGGAGGGTTTCATCCAGTACAAGTACATGATCTGGATTATAAACTTGATATCTTCTTCTGATTGGCTTGTCATTTATTCTTGAAAAAGCCATGACTGGTGCGCCTTTTCGCTCAGCACCGAAAAATGGGAATGCTTGACAGTATTTTC
>Ga0074193_1000592_pt1 | contig 57443 bp, 33 predicted proteins | sample EPASupsiteHSE605_FD_64523 | JGI IMG/M metagenome (GOLD analysis project Ga0074193, IMG submission 64523) | Bioremediated contaminated groundwater from EPA Superfund site, New Mexico - Sample HSE6-05 | ecosystem: Environmental > Aquatic > Deep subsurface > Groundwater > Contaminated ...
ACTTACAGGTGAAGGTGGATATCCATTTAAGTCAGATCTGTTTTCAGGTATCTTTGATGGATTATCTAAGAAACTTGGTAGGAATTTGGCTGATTCTAGTGATGTTGATGTAACAGCATCTAGTGATCAAGGTAGTTCCAAAGGTCCTAAAAATGTTTTGAAGAATGATGATAGTATCTGGGCCAGCCAAAATCTCCCCAATTCATGGATTCAGTTTGATTTCAAACAAAGAAAGGTATCTATTACATCCTACTCATTGCATGATTATAATAAAGTCAAGTCATGGAAAGTTGAAGGATCAACAGATGGATCAACATTCGAAATCATTGATAACAAAGTAGATACAACTGATTTCCAGAACAGTAATTGCTATTATAACAATCCTAGTTCTCAAAAGAATTTTCCGGTTCAACCTAATAACAAGTATTACAGGTACATAAGGATCACATCTACTGGGAAGCGTTGGGACAACCTAGATTATTTCATTTTATACCGTGTTGAATTCTTTGGATTTGTTCAATCTGAGTAAGGAGTAATTGGCACAATATGATAAAGGAAAATCATTTTTTACTTGATGCCTGAAGTTGTTTTTCATTATCTTGATCAAACCAAAAGAGCAGAAAAAGACGTATTGTTATGTTTAAAAAGATATAGCAGTGATTATATAGGACAAGATCGTATATTGTTGAGAGATTCTTGTAATTTTGCTGTTTTTTGTCATTTCATTGATTTTCTTGTATCAGGGTACATTCCCAATGACAAAAACGATCAAATCGGGGTCATTAACTTATTAAAGGAATGGGAATCCCATTTTGGGATTCTTGATTCATTTCGTTTTCGTCTTTCATTACATGAGAAAAATGGTATCATTGTATATAATGGCAAAGAATACACGTCGAATATTGGTTGTTGGTTCCTTCATAGCAGAGTTTTTCGGGAATTCTACACATATTCTCCAGGAATGGTCTTTCATATCAATCTTTCTGTTCCTGAAGAGTCATTCGATGTGTTTTTAGATCTCATGTACAATCGAATCAGCTATCCTAAAGTTGAAAACGTGGCAGATGTTTATGAAATATGCAAATCTCTTGGTTGTGAATCCCTATGCCAACTTTTAAATGATGAATCTTGTGAACAAATTCTTTCAATAATTATGCGAAGCCAAAATGATGAAAATTTTGATATATCTCAATATGAACATACAATGAGCAACAGAGTTGAATCATTCATTAAATTTCCAAGCTTCTGTTTAATGTCTATTCCATCACTATGTCGCATTTTTGGATCTTCTAATCAGACATTCTCATTATCATCATTAGAGACATTCTTGACTGGATGTATGAAACATCATGGAACAGGAGCCAAAATACTACTTAATAATATTAAATATCAAAGTCCTTCAGACCTCTCTGAACTGAAACAATTTCTTCAAATCATGTCTATTGGGAATTCAAATGACATTTATGATAACACTAATCAAGTTTTATCATCTTTTCAAAGAGAATTCAGCGAAATAAGAAATCTATCTGAGAGAAATCTAAAAATGGTCAATGATATGAATAGTAGACTTGAAAATCAAGATAAAGTTATTCAAGAGCTTAAATCAGCAATGGTTTCGGCTAATGCTACAATTGGGGAACAGAATAATATTATACAGGAAAAAGATTCGCTGTTAGCTGAAAAAATCAAAATGATTCAAGAGAACGAAGTAACAATTAATGAGAAGATAAAACAAATCAAAGATTTGTCTGAAAGAGATGAATATGCATTTCATTCTGATCTTTTTTCGGGTATTTTTGATGGTTTATCTAAGAAACTTGGTAGAAATTTGGCTGATTCAAATGACATTGATGTAACAGCCTCAAGTGTTGATAATGGTTCATATGATCCTAAAAATGTTTTAAAGAATGATAGTAGTCGTTTTCAAAGTCAGAATACACCCAATTCTTGGATTCAATTTGATTTTAAAATTCGGAAAGTATCTATAACATCATATTCATTGAATGATGAGAATAAGGTAAAATCATGGAAAGTCGAGGGATCTCAAGATGGGTCTTCTTTCGAAATCATTGATAACAAAGTGGATTCTGCTGATTTTCAAAACTGTAGTGAACGTTTCAACGATCCAAATGCCCAAAAGAATTTTCCTGTTAATTATAATAATAAATACTATAGGTATATTAGAATCACATCAACAGGTAAAGATTGGAGGGACACCGATCATTTGCGTTTGTTTCGAATTGAACTGTTTGGATATGTTACAAAAGTATAGTTTGTTTTTCTAATTGGAATATACATTATTTATATGTATTAAATAAAGCCTTATTTTTATTTAGGTTTGTTTTTTGCTTCATCCAAACATTGATTTAACACCTGGAGCCACTGTTTAGCCTTTTGAGCCGAATCAAAAGCCATTTGAATTTGATCCTTTTTAGTCTTGAATAGTATTACATTGTTATTCTTCTTTTTCTGTGTATCTGTGATCTCAACGGATATAATATCCTGGAAAAATAGTGCATTTCCATGTTGAAGTTGAGTTGTGGTAGCACCCCAAATTAAAAATTGCCCATCTAATACCATTCTCAGTACAGCATTGTTCCATGATCCTGAGAAAACTCCCTTACTAAAAACTTGAATATCTTCTTTCTGAATTGGGTCATTTTGGATTTTTGAAGTAAGAACTGCTGCATTTCCGTAATCGCTTTGGCAGTGGTTCTTACTAATAAGTTCTAATTCTTTCAATGCATCAGGCTTAAGAGCATCTGAGAGCTGCTTGAAAGATTCTTTTTCATTAATTGATGATTTTGCGCAGTTAAACAAATATCTAGCAATTTTCCCATATGTTGATTCCTCCAATGCGTACTGGAATAAACGAAGGGACTGTTGCGCCAGTGCTTGGATGGTATTTTCTCTCACTATATACTCCCCCATTAAAAACACCCATAATGTCATAAAAAATGTTGAAATTGAACGCTCATTTGAAGAAATAGGAGCAGCAAAACGTTCAAATTGTATTGTATCTTCTCTTGATGCCATTTGCTTGATAATCTCAAAAATTTCTTCAATCCTTTTGGAAAAAACAGGAATGAAAGATGACATTGGTAGAAATCCTATCATACAATGATCAACAAAACATATCAAAAGCTTAGGAGTGATTGGCTGTTGATTCTGCATTGCTCGGTATACCAGATCCACAAAAGGAACGAGAGATGGCGAAAACCCTGCTGCCAAAATAGTTGATCTTTTATAAGCTAAAGTGATATCCATTGAGATTTCCAAAATTGTTTGAATATTATCTTTAAGAAGAAACATTTTGCTCTGATATGCATTTGTTATACTAACAACTAAAGAAGAAACAGCTCCCCAATGGGGACTACTCGAGGAACACAAACACCGAATCGCCAATTTAATCTGAAGAAGTCCATTAATAACCACCATAGGATCTTCAATGGACAGTATCAGCAGCAAGTCCGTCCCCTTATTTATAATATGGTTTTGTTTCGAGCAAAGACAATTTAGAATATGAAGAAAATGATCATTCATTTTACTAATGCGAAAACCTGAAAGAAGAGGACAAATAGGCTGTTCCTTTGGAAAGGTATGTCTATTTGATGATTTAATGTTTTGGAATTGAATTTGATTTCGTTGTCTGCATAGCAGAAATGAGATTTGAAAAATGCAATTTGATATGAGGGTACAAGTGAGAGAGTAGTGTTAAAGGTTGATATTGGAGATGATGTTGTTAAAACATATGAATGAGATATAATGCAATTTGATAATTTCATTGTTCCATATCCGAATGAATAGAAAAGGATATCTTGGTTTTGTGCAAATATACAATAGTTGAAATGTGGAGATCCATTTGAATGAATAACCCCATATGTGGGGCCATTGTTCGAAATAATGTTCGAAGAAGAAAACTCTCCACTATTTGAAAATGTGTAAATACAAATGCCAGTTGATGCTTTGTTATTTGATAAGGTACAATGACTACTAGTGAATGTTGAAGGAGATTCTGTGCAAATACCAGATACTGATGAAACTGTGTTCATTGAACTATTTGTGTTATCCAGTTGTTGATTGCCTCCATTTATATGGAAAGAATATGATTTTTGATCTAGAAACGAGCAACTTGTGATTGATTGGTAATCAATGGTATTATAACCAGTTGCACATATTGTCGCAAAGTGATACATTGTTGATGAAGAGCATCTATAGGCACATATCATTCTCATGCTTGAATTTTTCGAATTGAAGAATATTGCACCACCATTTAATGAACACAAGCAATTGAAAAACATTGTTGAAATAATTCTCATAGAGAATGATCCGCTTTCTACATTAATAATCCCTCCATTACCAGTTAATTGAAGCGTTCTAGCGAAGAAACAGCCAGAAATATCAACATTCTCATTCAAGAAGGATCTTCCAGAACTTATTTGTTCATTAATGCATTTATTTCTGATCCTTCCATATATTAACAATGGATTAAAGAAAGAAGAAGTCATTGATTGTCTATTAAAATCCACCAAGGAATTAATTATGATTATAAATAATCCAAATTCAATAAAAGTTTTTAAAAATAATAATTTAATAACAACCTTATAAGTAGATTTCGTAATTAAATAGTAATCGCTAATTGGTTTTATCCAGTAAACAATTTTTTCTAACATAAAAATGATTTTTACAGGTTCTTACAGGTGAAATTTTAAAGAGACATAATAATTCAAATCTATGTAACAATTATAGATGATAATGTTTAGACACTTAGAATGGTTGGATAACAATATATATTCACACTCAGTTATTTTTTGAAAGATATTTACATAATCAGAATACATAGTGATTTTGGGTCTGGAAATGTGCCTCGGTTTTCTCTTCTTTACTATGATGGCTATGAATAACTCTTGATGGTTCTGATGAGGACAAAGTTGAATCATTTCTATTTATGGTTTTGTATATAATGAAAGACAATAGTATTAAAAAAATCACAAGGAAAACAAAAACAGATGAGATGAATAGAAGCCTATTAATTACAATGTTATCTGTTGAGTCTGAATAAAAATCGGATACAAATGGTGTTCTTTCAACAAAATCAAGTGGGAATGTTCTGCATTCGGTCCTCTCAGGAGGATTTGTTGGCATGGGAGTTGGATAAGGAATAAATGATTGCTCTTGATATGATCGATAAGGAGTATCAAAATAGGTTTCTTTAATAGTATACTCAATTGTTGATAGTATTGTATTATGTGGAGATCTACATGGCGATGTAATGGGGTTATCAGCATTGCAATATAAAGATGAAAAATGATGGATTATTATTGATGGAATGTGGGTATATGTATTATTATTGGATATTGTTACTGTTCCTGAAAGTATTGTTCCCGAGTGAGAAATATAAGAATTTTGAATAATCAAGGGACCAGCACTCGAATAAAATAATGTATCACTATTACCATATAAAATACAGCTGTCAATATAAACAGTGGCCAAATTTTCATATAAAGAAACCACACCATATGAAGGGCTGTTATTATTTACAACATTGAAATACATCATTTGTGCTATTCCATGTCTATAATGAATGCATAAAGCTCCTGTTGCAATATTATTTGATATCGTACAAAACCTAAAATCAGTTGTTGTGAATTGAGGATGATATCCAGGACCATAGTAATTCTTATTTAGTGAACTATTCATATTCTTCACTGTATGGTTTCCTTCATAAAATGACATGGTATGATAACCACTCATTGTATCACAATATGAGACAGATATATAACTCCATTCATCGATGGAAGAACCGATTAAAGAAAAATGATGATAATTACCAGCTCCACATCTATTAGCACAAATCCTATTCATAAAAACTTCTTTCGAAGAAAAATAAATTCCTCCTCCAATTGCTGAACATGTGCAATAATGAAACATTGTCATATTAATGCTCATTGTGTAAGACCCACCACTAACATACACAACTCCACCAGACCCCGATAGTTGTTGAGTTCTAACAAAAAAGCAGCTCTCAATACCAATACTACTATCTGTGTAAGACCTCCCTATCGATATGTTCTGATTAATACAATTTGATCTTTTCTCATAACCTTTTTCCCAATTAATGAGTATCAATGATAGTCTGAAAATCATAAAATTTGGTCTCAGTTTCTAAACAAAGTCATTTTTAATCAGATCTGAACAATTTTTTTCTTGTTGGGTACTAATCTTTAAAATGGAGCAGAATTAACCAAATATAACAAAGAGAAGAGAAAAAATTAGTTTTGCGACGATTATTATTATGAACAAGATCTATTTAATACCAGAAGTGAGGAAAGATAATCCATTTTTCTATGCTAACAAAGCAGAACAGATAACGATTCATCCTATTACGGTGAGTGGATATAGGCTATGGGCGATTGCTGATTATATTGATACTTATTCATCTCCATATCGAGCTGTAGCTGTATCGCAGAGTGGAAAATTTTGTAAAATGTATCCTGTAAGGTTTCCTGATGGTATTCCTGATTTTGAAATATTGGGGTTTAGTTTGGAACCAACGAATCATGGAATAATGGTTTTCATGAAAGGTGCAATTTTTTTGGAACAACACAAAGATTTGGTGTGTATTCCTGTTCCCAAAGGTGATTGGAATTCGCATCAATCATCATTTCATATATTATCTGCATTGTATCATTTATCGATCATTCCTACCATGTCTAAGTATTCTTTTAAAACTTATAATAATCTCAATATATTCGAAGGAGAAGTTAATTCGCAATTTGGTACCAGTGGGCTGCTGAAAGACTCTATTGCTTCCGTATTTACTAATGTGTTGTTTGGTTTAGAGTTCTTTGGATTCTTTGAGACTGATATTAAGGAAAACAATGATAAATATTTATATCTCAAGAATATAATGAAGAATAAAAGGAGGTTTTTTGCCTTTCAGCAGATTGATTATGCGATCAGTATGTTTAATTCCGTGTGCTTTCCTTATTGCACATGCAAAACTCAAATTTCTTCATTTACATATAAGCAACTATTGTATTCTGTCGATACTGTTTCTAAATTGCTACTCGATCTTGGATATACCAAAGATTTAACTGAAGGTAACAATCTATTAATGGCAATAGAGAGTTTTCAGACTCAAAATAGGTTAAAGACAACTGGAAAATGTGATTCTGCAACATTTCGGGTTTTGTGGAATGAAGCAGTCTGCAAATCAATTGACATTCAAAAACTAATGAAATCTGTTGGATACACATGTCATCTGTCATTGAGTGATAAGAAATCAATGTTAATACCTAATTCTGTATTAGACAAAAGCCAGCTTCTTTTAAAGGACAAGATTAACAAAACAATAGGTTCGATGTCGATTAACAAACCACTTGAAAAATATTTTAACATGGTCATTCAACAAGATCTTGGGGATGTTATTCATAGATGTGGGATAATGCAAGAAAGGCTGAGTGCTGTTTCTAAAAGAACTGACATAATGAGCGAGCTGGTCTCGAAAGCAATCCAGCGAAATTTGGATTGTGAAGAAAGAATCAAAATGGCAACGGATGCCATCAATGAAGTAATTGACAATCACATAGATGCACAGCAAAGGTTTGTCGAAATTCGGGAACAGATTATTGTCCAAAGGAAAAGAAACCGTGTATTGACACTGATCGGGATTATTGTTTTATTCGTATATATTTGGAAATTTGCAAAAAAGTTGTAAAAATATTTTTATACAGATAAAAGAGTCTTTTCTAGAGCTCCCAATGTTACTGGTTTGCATAAAAATGCATTCATTCCAGCTTTTCTACATGTCTCTTCTTCTTCTGGCATTAAACTTGCTGTCATACATATTATTGGAATGGTCATTCCAAGATCTCGAATCATCTTTGTGGCTGAAGGTCCATCAAGAATGGGCATATACTGATCCATCAAAATAACATCAAACTCTTCAAGTTCAATGGCTTTAAGGGCTTCTTGTCCATCTGAAACAAGTTTAAACTGGCACTTTAACTTGTTTAGCATCTTCTCTAAAACAAGTTGATTTGTGGAATTATCATCAACAGCTAATACTCTCATTTGGCGGAAATCTTTTGGATCTGCTTTTGGATTGATAACCAAATTTCCATTAATAATATCAGAGAAAAACTTGTGTAAATGATGAGGTTTTGTGGGTTTTTGGAAGTAATGAAATTTGGGGTTAGGGAATTCATCTTTGTTCGTTTCAATCGCAACTATTTTTGTTTTCAATAATGGTGATGATATGTTTATATAAGATGGGATACAATCTTCGTCAACAACTATAATATCGGCATTCGAAAAATCTTCTATTGAATTAATGATATTAAACTTGAATTGATAAAACTCGGAGAACTCCTTAATCATCTTATTATTTCCTGAATAGCCAACAACATTGGATGAAAGAGGTATCTTGGGTGGTTGTGGAAACTCAATGGGGTTAAATGGGAAAAACACAGTAAATGTTGATCCCTTTCCAATACAACTACAAACCTCAATATTCCCACTAAGCAATCTCACCATTTCTGTTACAAGAGATAAGCCAACACCAACACATGAATTATCGTATACAGTCATCATATTACCATTTTCAAAATGGTCAATGATTGCATCCAAAAACTCTTTGGGAATTCCTTTTCCAGTATCGGTAATACTAATCTTGAATCCGAGAGGATTATTAGATAATATGATACTAATTTGCCCCTTTTCAGTAAACTTTATAGCATTGGATATTAAATTTGTCACTATTCTCATAAAACAAAATGAATCTCCAATATAATAAAGAGGGTCAAGTGGGCTTTGATAAACAATTAGCTCAACATGTGTTGATTTTCTTCTCAAAAAGCTGTGATCTTGAAGCTGAGACATAACTTCCCATGGTGAAAATGGAGCAGAAACAGAAATCAACTTCTTTGATTCGATCTTCGCTAAATCTAAGGTATCATTCAGTAATTCAAGAAGCTCAATAAAACTGTTCTGGATGCAGTTCGTCAACTCTCTTTGCTCGGGGTGGAGCTCTGATGTCTGTAATACTTCTAATAATCCACACATTCCATTTAATGGAGTTCGAATTTCATGAGACATGTTAGCTAAAAACATTGACTTGGCCATACTAGCTTCTTCAGCTGCCTTTTTCTGATTCCCTGCTTCGTTATACATTTCTTTAATATGAGTCAAATCCATATAAATTCCCATCAATCTTGGATATTGTTTATCTTGGACCATTAATCCTCTTAGAAGCAGCCAGTGTAATGATTCAAAAAAGAAAGGAGCTTCAATATCAAGTTTTTCTTCTCCTTTGAGAGCTCTAATAAAAGCTGCTTTGATATCATCTTGATATTCTGACACCAGATTATGATCAAGAGTGTTCCAACTCATTGTAACCATTTTTTCCTGATCAGGTTCTGATGTTATAATCTTATTGTTATAACGGTTATTCTCGAAGCACCACATGTGTACATCAGTATAGGTAAAAGCCATGTCAAGAAGAGATTCTTCCTTAGCAATTAAATCTCTTGTCCTTTTCTTTTCATCAATATTCATTGCAAAGCATAATACCTGTTTTCCTGTTGATGGAACAAGTGTCAAAGAGAACCAGTGGTAATCAGATGAATCATCAGTTTTTAGTCTAGCCTCAATAACGGTGGTTTTAGTTATTAAGTTAATATTTTGTGACTCAAGGATATGCAAATCATCTGGATGTACTATTGAATACAATATTTGGAAAGAAACAATAGGAAATACAGAGTTGTTGGATCCGGTAGATGATGAACAATTAGATGATGAATCAAAAACCCAAAATTTAAATGATCCTGTTGATGATGCAATCTCAAAACAGTCTCTGGTTGATTGTGCTGTCGATTGTAATTCCGTTAGTTCATGAACAGAAAATAAAAATCCCTTAGTCTTCGTGTTCTTCGATGATATAACAACAGAATACCAAAAATATGCCCCTTCAGAGTTTGATAAACGAATAACAACATTGTTCTTCTCTTTACATTCCTTAAGTTTATGAACATCTTCTGGGTGAACAATTCTAAATAATGTTCTATCAAGATCTTGAACATGCCCTAATTCAATGAATAGGTCATGATTAACCATTAAGAAGTCATCTTCATATATCGAAGAAAACCTATGAATCCCCAATAAACTAGAAGCCAATTGAAATTCTTGAAGTGCTTCATGGTGTTTAACCTCTGTTTGATGGAATTTGGTGATATCTTGAAAAAGAATAACGGCAACATTTGAATCATGATATTCATCATTTTTTCTAATTCCACTAATGCATACCCATTTCTCCCCACTAGGTACGCTTGCTTTAAAAGACAACTTACTAAATTTTGTACCACTAGATAGAATTCCTTGAATCTCGTCAATCAACCTGGAATAATCCGAATCTGAAAGAGCGGATTTAATATTATCATGGAAGAAATTGTCATCTTCAGTATTACGAAATAGAGAACCAAAACTTGAAAATGACTTTTCCTTATTATCGCTATATTCTGATATTGAAAATAATCCAGAATTCTGTATCAATGACAAAACACTAGAACTAGAAAGCAAAAAATCATGCTGATTGAGAGACTTATGCCAGAAATATAATATTATTAGTAAAAATTGATGGAAAAAATCCTCGAAACCAATATTAACATATGTTTTTTGAGATAATGAACGACTAAAAACGAAAACCCCTTCACCAATTTTTACCTTTGTTATTATGTAAATCATGTCGTTTTCAATAAATATACTTGGCGTCTCTCCAAAAACTTTGCATTTGGCCTCTAAAACAATCTTATCAGATGGCTTTCCTAATCCTCCCATCCTCTCTTGGCATTCTAGTAAACACATAAACCCATCTTTATGTAATTCAAACAAATAAAGCCCAGCATAATCGAAACACTCACACAAAATGGAAAACTGATTCATTATCTGGAACGAGTTTTTGGATAATAAAATAGAATTCATGATGTACAACAAAAATGTTCGATATTGACTGGATAATAACTCGGTGAACCGTCCAAATGATGACAGTTTTTGTTTCACTTCGATATCGAAATCGTTTTCATTTATATGCAAAGAAGTCACAGCCTTCAATGATTCATCACCAATTTCAAATGATGATGCAATATTTGATCCATAAAACTTATTAGAATTATTTTTTGTTTGATACCAGGTTTTCAATACTATGTGCAAACCTGGAAGCAGAGTTATGATAAAGCTATTATCATTTTCATTGATATGACAGCCAACAGACATAGATTTTTGCCCAAATAATATAAAAAAGCTCCCCCTATATAAAAAAAGAAGCCTCACAACAAATATGACCAAAAATAGAGGCAAAACAACATAAATAAAATCCCATATATATGATAAAATCACAAAATGAGTATTTTTGCAAGCTAAGTATGGGTAATATTGACTGCTCCCATACAAAAATAGATTTGTGAAATGCTTTGGAAATGAAAACTTAATCACAAAACCAGAAACGTCTATATTACTTCCTGTTTTACAGATCACTATATCTGCTTCATTTATATTATTTACAGACAAAAATTTATTCGAATTAATATAGTTACTTACATCAATTCTATTCCCAAATCCTCTTTCAACAAATATAGTTTTTTTCTCGCCATTTTTCCTCTCCCATACTTCAATATTCTCGGATGAGCTCAAAACAACACATAATAAATCGTTTCTACTTCCAATTCTCCTCGAATCAATATACAAACCCTCCTGTTTTCGATTAGAAATCTTCTCCTTTGACCGGAAGCCCGGAAAAAACACCTTTTCCGGCCGAAATGAACTAATGTTCCCTCCAACAGATATCTCTGTCCTCAGTAATATCATATTATAGAAAACAACAATCATCATTTTGAATTTTTTGAATAAAAAAACGATTATGTTTTTCACTTTTCGATTGAGACAATTTCCCCCAATTACCCTAAGAAATTTTCAATGAGATCCGTTTGGAATTGTTTGTAAAGTTTATTAAATAATGCGCCGCTTCGAGGAGATTAAAGTGATAGGTGATGGCGCTTTTGGTGTTGTTACTAAGTGCAAAGATAAAGAGACTGGCGAATTAGTAGCAATTAAAAAGATGAAGCAAAGATATCTTGCTTTTGAGGAGTGTTTACAGCTCAAAGAAGTTGTGAGTTTGAGGAAGATCAAACATGACAATATTGTTAAATTGTTGCAATTGTTTCGTGAGAATGATTATTTCTATATGGTTTTTGAATTATTGGAAAGCTCTCTTTTAAATTCGTTGAATCAGAGATCTGTTCCATTTTCTGAATCAGAAATCAGATATGTTATTCATCAGATTCTTAATGGGCTGAATGCAGTTCACAAACAGGGCTTTTTCCATAGAGATATGAAACCAGATAATCTTTTATGGAGCAACAAAGGAATTCTCAAAATTGCAGATTTCGGGCTAGCTAGGGAGATCAGAAGTCGACCTCCGTTCACAGAGTATATAAGCACTAGATGGTATAGGGCCCCTGAAATCATTCTTCGTCACCCGTTCTATAATTCTCCAGTTGATATATGGGCTGTTGGCGCAATTATGGCTGAGTTGTTTATGTTGAAACCTTTATTTCAAGGGACTTCAGAAGCTGATCAGCTGATAAAAATATGTGGCGTTTTAGGTACATCTGCTCTTCAGGATTGGCAGGATTCTCAAAAGCTCATCAGTAAACTAGGGATAAGACTGTCATTTACACCAGCTGTTTCTCTTGCAACGCTGATGCCAAATGCTTCTTCTGAAGCTATAGAACTAATGTACTCATTCTTGAATTTTGATCCATCAAAAAGGCCAAGCGCTGCCCTAGCGCTGAATCATCCATTTTTTGAGGGAGAGATGCGGTGTCCATTTACCAATGATGAAAGTATTCCATCTCCTTCAGTCAATATATTGCCTGTACCCAGACCCAGCATTCCCCCATGTCCTCTCCCTCCAGATCCCTTTAAATTTATCAATGACTCTCCTATAAGACAAAATTTAGTTGGAGCTCCTGATTCATTTGAAAAGAGAAGGCTTATTCAAGCAAAAATTGCTACAGATACGAATTTTATTCGGCATGGTACAACCCCAACTCGCACCAACCCCCAAAGGTTGATTAATAATGGTTTCCTCGCGCGTCCGATACCTCACAATGGATTCAATAATTCGAAAAATATGTATTATGGTGGAACAAAATCTGCAAAACCGGAATGCTTTTTAGATGATGACGACTTGTTTAATTAGATTTGTATATAAAATAAATGTTACATGTTTAATCATTGGTGGCAAAATTTAATTTTCATGGAAGAGCAAATTGTTGTGTTCAGACATGAATGTGAAACATTTGAACTCCACAAAGCAGATATTGGATTAAAGAAGTATTATAATGAATATAATGGGAAGAAAGAAGTTGATTTTCAAACAAAAGAAAGCCATTGTCATGTAAGAATGTTTTTTGATTTTCTCAAAAATGGAAAGATTCCTCTTGAGATAAATGATCAAATACATGTTTATGATTTGCTTAAAGAATGGGATTGCTGTTTTTCTCTTGAATCTTGCTACAAGTTTTGTATACATTCCCACCCTAGAAAAGGAATAATAATTATAAATAATCAACAATATCCGGTTAATGTTGGTGTTCTTTCCATTTATTGTTCGGCTTTTCAGGAGTTTCATTTTTATAATCCCAGCGCAGTTTGTTGTATTGAAAAAAATGAATGGGAAAGGGGCCATATTGAATGTTTTATTGATTTGCTTCATAATAATATGACACAACCAAAACCAGAATATGAAGAAACCATTTTAGAAATGTGTCAATATTTTGGATGTAATTCTTTGTATTTATGTTCAAGAGAAAATGCTTTATTCTATATCATTTCCAAACAAGATGATGTTAATTGCGATTTGTCATTACATAAGTGTGAATTATCAAAATCAATTGAAAATATATCCAAAGGATCCCAATCTTTATTGGAAATGGAAAAGTTTATTGAAAACCTGTGTCGAGTCCATCTACCAATACTTCGTAATATCTTCCATGAGATAAAATTTCAAGAGCCAAATTCCTTCCTTTTGGAATTTCTGAAGAAATATTCGAAATTATTTGGTCTGCAAGCTCTCATTCTTATGTCAGTTGTTCGTTTCAATGGCGAGAATATTGATAAATTCAATTCAATCTGTACGAATATTATAATCGAAACTCTGACTCCAATTAATAGTTCTATGTTAATTGGTGTTGATTATGAATCAACATTAAAGAAGAAAGTAGCAGAATCAGAAAAAAATAATGAAGAAGCTATTCAAGTATACAATGGTTTTATGAAAAGAATTGAGATTTTAGAGATGGAAAAAAATAAGAAAAAAGAAGAAAATTTAAAAAATGAAATGGAAATATTTAAAAATGATTTCCTTGAAGAAAAGAAAAAACAAGAAGAATTATTGAACATTGAAGAAGGAAAGAAGAAAGAATGGGAAGAATTAGAAAAATCTGATAGAAACCAAAAACCTCCAAATTTCGAAAAGAATATTTTTGAAGCAGCTAAAAATGGGAATTTTGAAAGTCTAGTATTTCTGTTAGCAGATGGAGCCGATATTAACTCTACTGATTCAGAACGGTTGACCCCATTGATTTATGCTGTTTATAATTGTAGGATTAATGTTGTCATGTATCTTATTAATAAGAAAGCCGAAATTGACAAGGGTGAAATATTGATCATAATAAATGGTTTTCAAAAACTCCACTCATTTATGCAACATACAAAAATAATATTGAATATGTGAGATATCTCATAATGAAGAAAGCCAATATCAATCAACAAGATGTCCATCTTTAAATTTATCATATGGATGTACTCCTCTTCATAATGCTGCACTCAGACAATACCTGGAAATTGTTAAGTGTCTTGTGGTGAATGGAGCAAAACTGAATCCAAAAAATAATGAATTCATACAATTACTATTCTAGATACTCCTCTTCATCTGGCTGCAGGAAAAAGTTATGAAATCGTTAAATACTTGGTAGGTCATTATATATTAAAGGGGATAAGCATAAAAACCAAAAACACTAAGTTTAATATATTCATTTTGGTCAAACTCCTTATATGATAGCAAAAGATCAAAACGAAAAGGAGATTTGCGAGTTACTAGCAATAAATGGGGGAGCAGACTAAGTAAAACAACAAATTTTATATGGATAATTCTCAACCTGAAATTAGTGCCAGAGTTGTTATTATTGGAAAAATGAAAGTTGGAAAAACATCTTTAGTCAAGAAATTCTTGCGGGATAGTTTTTCCGAAAACACAGAACCAACAGTTGGCGTTTTAGCGTATCCTTTTGTAATCAACGAATTCAACCAAAAAATTGTGGTATCTTTCTGCGATACTGCTGGCCAAGAAAAATATCGGAGTTTGGGTGCCCTATATTATAGAGATTCTGTTGCCGCCATTATTGTATTTGACCTTACTGATCTCGAGTCATTTGAGCAAATAGGTTCATGGATTCGAGAGTATAAATCCTATTGTCCAACAGGAATGATTTTTTTTGCGGGAAATAAAAGCGATTTGAGAGATGATATTGTTGTAAGTTCAACTGAAACTGATGAATTGGCATCAAAACATTCAACAGATTGCATTTGGACATCTTCTTTCGATGGAACTGGTGTTAAAGAGTTATTCAATCTTGTGACTGAGTTTATTAAACAAAGTGCCATTGATAAGATCAATGCAGAAGAAACCCAAATTCGCTCGCTTCAAAAGAAAGACGAGGTTGATAATAGATCCTGTTGTTAACGAACTACATCTTTAATAAACTAATTCTTAGTGAGAATTACTTCGTGCTTGTACCTGCTTCCAATAGTGTATTTGGGCCCACTATCTGATGGGGGTAATGCTACATATCCAAGTCCTTCCGCTTGCAACTCTCTCTTTTCTGGTCTATTCTTGATTGATACCTTGGGTGAAGAACTCAACACATTATCATATTGAGGAGAGTATGCTGCAGGTCCTGGGCTTTCTGCCTTTGTTTCATCAGGCATGAATTTTCGACTCTTGATTGTTACTCCCTTGGTGCCCTGGTTGAACTGAGGACAGAAGCTTGGGCCGGGAGTAGATGATAAATCTTTAACTTTGGCACGGTGTGAGAATGAATACCTAGGCGAATTGTTTCCAAATTGTGGAGGCATATATGAAGGGCCTGGTGATTGTTCTTTACTTTTCTCCTTGGGTCTGGATGAGAAAGAGTACTTTGGGGACTCTTTTCCAAAATAATCCGGTATCTTTTGATATGGAGCAGCAAGAACATCCTTCTTCGATTCGGTTTTCACGCGGATTGAATATCTTGGAGATGACACCAAAGATCGACTATTTGTATCATATGCTCCAGGCCCTGGGGTGATTTCTGATTGTGTTTCTCTTGGCTTTCCATGAAAACTTGTTGATTTGGTCGATAATCCTGTTGGAATAGAATAATCACCAGGACCTGGAGATGAATCAAGACTCCTTTTGTTGTATCTATGATTAATAGAAAGTTGAGGTACATTTGGGAGAACCTTTTTATAATCAGGAGCAAAGGCCGCGGGCCCTGGTGACGAGTTTTCAGCCTCATCAGGTGGGAAAACTCGTGCTTTCATTGAAAACCGAGGACTAGAGTTCATTAAAGGTGGCACAAACGAAGGCCCAGGAGCAATATCCTTTTTTGGAGAATAGCTTGACTTGAAATGAAATGATGGCTTTGGAGATTCAGATCCAAATGGTGGTGGTGTAAATAGGGGACCAGGAGTTTGTATTTGGTCTTTTTGGCTGATTCTTTGACCCAAGCTGTATTTAGGGCCATGCCCTATTGTGCTAGAGTTAAAGTAATAAGGAGCAGTATTAATATCGTTTTTCATCTCGGGTTTATGTCCTATGGTATATCGAGGAGATTCTTTCCCAAAAAAAGTAACAGAGTCATAAGAAGCAGGGCCTGGGTTCTCTCCTTCCCGACCAGTACAATGAATGATAGTTGAAGAGCTTGTCATTAGATTTTATTAACGTCTTTTAGTAAAATCTGGGGTTGACCCAAGTAAAAGCGAAGATTGTGGTCAAAGAAGTCAAATATGTTTTCCTTTGTTCAATTTGATAATTGCAAAATGTATCGTATGTTCTGTGAGGAGTAGGTTCAATTGTGGATTCATGGGTGGTTTTGGGAGACTGAAATGGTGTGTTGTGAGGGGTGTTTGCTTGGGTTAGCATGTTTGAAGATGATGGGGTATTAGATAAAGTTGATTCTATGGAAGGACTTGGAATATACCATGGATTATCGGCAAAACATAAATATGTTGAGAAGAATACCAAAGAATAAGATTCATGGTTTTCATATAAGACATTAAAAAGATTAAGAGAGCCATTGGATATGGTACCAGAATGATAAATAAAACAATGACTTAGGTTCATTTGCGATGAGCTAATATAGAATAAAGTATCATGGTTGAAGGCAAAAGTAACAAATTGGAAAGTGCATTTAGAGTTTTCTGTTAAATAGAGAATTCCATATTCGTTTGGGCTGTTATTCATAATAATATTAGAGTATTGAACATTGCCGTTGGTTTTATGAAACCTCATGCAAGTGTATAATGAAGCATTATTATTTGATGTAGTACAATAGCTATTTTGGAGTGAAGCAGGCCATTGATATTTGATGCTTGAATGGTCTTTAGCAAGATTAAGGGAACTATTTGTATTTTCGATTTTCTGGTACCCATAAGCAATCATTACCGAAAAAGAACCTTCTGTTCTATTTGAGCATTTTGCTATTGATAAAAAATCAATGGTATTTATCAGATTTGATTCAATCCAGGCAAAATGTCCATAGCCTGACTGACAATTGAAAGCACAAGTGAAAGTAATTGTTGAATTAATCGAGTCGAAATATATTGCTCCCCCATCTTTGGAACAAAAGCAACATGTGAATGTGCAAAAACTTATGTTCATTGTGAATGAAGGACCGGTTATGTTGATAACACCACCATCATCACCTGAAAACAGCTTTAGTCTAGAGAAAAAACATTCCTCTAAGGAAACACTCTGATATATATAAGATCTACCAACTTCAATTGTTTCATTCAAGCATTCACTTATGATAACTCTTGTAGGAAAATATTCATATTGTTTAATCGATGGATTTGGAATCATCATGGCCGAAATCATTCCAATGATAAGAATTATTATCCAAGAAAAACCACAACATAATGATAAATTGTTATGTCTTCTTGAATGTTCATGAAAAAACTTCCTGAGACAAATATCAATTTCCATGTAAATATGGAGAATTTTCCCAATTACACCATCTATTATGAATTCTATGAAACAATTCCAGATATAGAAGAACATTCTAACCAAATTAGAAATTATCTCAAATTCTGAATCAATTGATAACATTTTAACGTTGGATCCTGATTATTTTGACACTTAACGATCAATGGTAAAAAACAGAAATTAACCCAGAAATTTATTCATCAAATTCATCATCCGAGTCACCGATATTACCATAGACCCATGCTCCGACTTTATTTTCTAGGGCTTCATTTTCAATTGCTGCAAACTGTTCCATTATCTTAATAAATGGTGATTCAACTTCAATCATTCTAACTTTGGAATAACCTTTGGACAACATCATCGAATTGACAGAGCCTGAATTAACAGATGGAGAATCTGTTAAAAGAACAGATGGTTCTTCTTTGAAATCATCATACATTAAATGAGCGCACAATGTATGTCCTTCAACAAGGCTCCAGATATACTCAACTGCCATTGCTTCAAAATTCTCGTTAACATTAATGGCTTTAATTCCACCAAGCTTGATTGGGATGGCTTGAGGAGGAATTGATGCAAGTTCGGTTGGTATTTGGCGCATTTGAGAGATTGATACCTTTTCCTTTCTGCAAAGTTCAATAATTTCAACATCTGCAATATCCTTCTCGACTACAACAACTCTTACACGATAAATCTTTCCATTAATAACAGCTGCAACAAGGTCATTTTTCATGACTTTAGTAACAGGGGTTTTGGCTTGAAGAAGAAGATTATTAATCTTTGTTAGCTCTGAAGACTGAATCTGAATAACTAAGGTATTGGAATCCCAAATATCAATGATATTAACCTCATAAACCTTTCCTGGTGCAAGTATGTCGATTGCTCTTGTTTGATCCGCCCAAATACCTTTCTTGGATTCTTGAGCCTCTTCTTGAGCTTCTTCCATTTCTCCCCTACATGGGTGCTTTGAAATTGATCCCTGGTGTATTTCACAAAAGCCATTACGTAATAGATCAGCCTCAATGCATTCAGTTGATCTCCCATTAATTAAAGAAATGGCTCCGATGAAGTTACCAAACTTGTCAACGTCTTTCACAATAATTTCAACCTCCCTCATTAAATATTTAGATCTGCAATACTGGAGACCTAAGTCACCAATTCTCTCTGATGGATCGGTTCCAACTAACCCAAGCATATTCACTCTAATTACACATGTTTGACTTGGAATGAGAATTACAGTGCGAGTTGATGCCGAGAAATGTTCAATGATACCCTTTTGCCTCTTATTCTCAAGGTAATGGAGGAAAGGAATTGACTTAGTTCTAGATACCTTTGAAGAGAGATCATTGAACTGGACTGCCTTTGGAGGAACCTGGGCAAAAAGACCAAGTTTCTTTGACTTATTCTCTGCCTCTGCTCTTAACATAGCGTCAATAGCATCAGATGGCTTTTGGTTCTTTGGAATGAAAACAGTCCCAAGGCCAGCATTAACAACAGCCTCATTTGCGCATTTACTGCCAACAAATACTGTTGCATAATCCCTTTTTTCACCACTGCCTTCTTTAGCTTCTTGAGAATAATCAATCATTGCGACAACCCTTTGTCCTACAAGCATTTTCCTGAGTAATTCTCGGGCTTCAAAACCACCAGGCTCTGAAGTCATGGAAGGATTGAATTGAGGAACCCTTAAGCAAGAAAGGTAGACCTTTTTAACATCACCACCAACATCTATTTCGATTCCACTAGATCCCTTAATAGAAACACATTGCCCTTCAACACGTCCGGATCTTAAAACTGAAACATCAAAATTCTTCCAGATGTTCTTCTTGGCCTGCTTGGCATTTGTTTCATCTTGTCTATATGTTTCCGCATTACTCAATAGTCCCATTGTAGGATTAAAAATTTGGGCAAGTCCCTCACGAAGTAGGAGAGGGGCAATATCACCTGCTACTGAATGAACAATAGATCCTGTAAATACGCCATTTTCATTTACAGCATATAAATTAATTGTAACAACACGTTGAAGAAGTTTTGGTTCAACAAATGTCTTCGCTTCCAATCCAAAAGGCTCGGGAAGATCTCTTTTCGCGCTTGGAGATTTGACACCAGCTAATTGGACAGTGATATTTTGCAGTTCAGGCAAAACCCAGCATGTATAAGTTGAACCATTAATTATTGTCTCAACAATTCCTTCAAATGTCTTTTTAGACAATAAAACCTTTGGATCTACTGTTGCCGGAAGGTTTCTTATATATCCGTTTGTGGACCAAACACCTAATCCATCACTCTTTGCGCTTTCCTGAAAACCTAAGAGGTTTGGAACGTAATCATCTTCAGATTTGGTCTCAGGGCGAGTTTTGGCCCATCCTGATTCAACTAAAGCTATAGCAACATCCTTGTTATCTTGATCGAATAGAAAAACACGACCAAAGAGCAAATTGAGAGGCCCAAAATTGGGATGAACTCTCTTGAAATCGTTCTTATTCTTGGATAAAGAAACCATAACTCGCTTACCGAGACACAGTTTTCGAGTAAATTCCCAGGAATTCCAGGCATTCGCTTCATCTGGTTTTGTGCCATCATTCGATCCAAGCTTGGGAGCAACAATATGCTCCAATGCAACAGCCTCAATTCGGCTCTTAGAGTCGTCAATAAATTTGATGATTAATGTAGCCCCATCCATAACGGCATAAACAATTCCACGCAGCATTGGTGAGGTCATTTAAAAGTGGCTGACGGTTTTCTTGTCAAAAGTCAACTGAAAACCCAGCGAAAACTGCCTGAACAAACTGGAGTTTATCCACCTACTAACAAAAACGACCTTAAAGTCTTTACTCATAATTCCATAAGGATTAATAATTGATACTTCAAAGAGAATGGGATGGTATTTGTTTTATCAAAGGTTTTCAATTCGGTTTTGATTATTGGAATATCAGCATTACAATAATGAGAGCTGAAGTATTGTAACTGATATGTTTTTGTATTTGTTAATGAATTGTTGACTCCAGTTGAAGTGAATCCAGAGTGATCTATGAATGAATTAGATATTGAAAGGGAACCGGAATAAATATAGAATAGAAGGTTTTGATTGCCTTGGAATATGCAATAACTCATAATGTAAGCTCCAAAAACATGAACCACACCATGACTTGATGAGGGGCAGTTATTATGTACAATATTCGCAGATGACATTGATCCAGAGTTATGTTCGAAGTAAACACAAATACCATCAGATGCTTTGTTGTTAGAAAAAGTACAGTGTGAGCTTGTGAAAGCAGCTGGAGAATTAATGCCGATGCCAGAATAATACCTAGCGCTGTTCATTGAACTGTTTGTGTAATCAACCCTCTGAATGCCTAGTGACAAATATATTGGATAGAATCCAGATGGATCATGAGAACAATTCGATACGGATATATACTCCACTTGATTCTCTAGGGATGCTTTTAGAAAAGAAAATCGACTATTATAAGAAGAGCATCTAAAAGCACATATCATTCTGAGAGATGAATTAGTAGAATCGAAATATATTGCTCCTCCTTGAGAAGAACAAACACAGTTGTAGAACATCAAGTGAGAAACACTCAAACAAAAAGATCCACCCGAAACATATATAACACCGCCATTACCAGAGTAAGACAAAGATCTGGAAAAGGAACAGTGAGAAATACTAATACTCTGATCAAAATATGACCTTCCTTGGTCAATGTTTTCACCTTCACACCCATGATTGACACCCCAAACAATATCATTTTTGGAAAAATCTTTCACAATTTGTGATTTAATTGATAAATTGACAAGTATTCTCATTTCTGATCTGTGTTGTTTCGGATCATTAAAATTATTCATAATAAAAACTATGAATACTGCTTTTAGAATCTCAATAATTATTGATGGTCGAAATTGGCAAGATATTTTTTGACCACTTGGTCTAAAATAACTTAAAAAATTCGCACAATTTATCATTATGATATCCAAAATCAAGAAGATAGGAATTAAACTCCTGGAACTTGAAAAGAAAACTACATTATAAATTAATCCATAAATAATTACCTGTAAGAACACATATGATTCATCTATTTTGGAATTTCTATTCTCATCTTTAGAACCATTCCTATCTAATAATCCAAAAAAGCAGCACTTCATAAGGAAAGATGTTGAATCTTTGAACCACATTACAACTTATATTGAAATAGTGGCACACTGTCAAAATTTTTGTTTTCAAATTCAAACATTGACCATTTCTATTGTGAATCTATTGCTGCATTACATGGTGTAATTGGTTATTGTGATACACCAACTATTTTCCAAAAAAGCAATAGATTATCTTCATTTTAAAGTTCTGATTCAGGGTAAATAGATTTCGCAACTGGTTGGGTATTTGTTTGGAGTACCTCCAATTCCACCTATTGAAAGAATTGTTTTATCTTGAAATCTTTGTCTTTATCAAACAAGGATTTCTGTCATTAATACCAGAGATTATCTACCAATTGTTAATTATTGCAAAAATCTCCTGTATTACCGAGTTATTCCTCTTCTTGTGTCTTATGCTTGTTGAATATCTAGTTTTTTTACTTTCCAAAGTAGTATTAGTTTTTTTAAGTTTTGCCTCTTCTTCAGTTTTTTTGCTCCCAAAGTCTTATTAGTTTTGCCTCTTCTTTAGTTATTCCTAGATATAATTATTTTTGTTCCTAAATATTTCAGGATATCTAGTTTTTATTATTCATTCCTCAAAGAATTATTATGATTATTCTCTATTTTCACTAATCTCCTCCTTTTATCTCCACAAATGCGTATTTCTTTCCATGAGATTCACCAATTCATCCAATTATTTTTTCTCTTGATTAATCATTTTCCCCCATTTATCTCCATAGACTCTTTACCATTTCCCATAACTTCTGTTGATCCATTTCTCACCACCACTATATCCTCCAAAAAAATTAACCCTAACTTCAAATTCTCATTAATTTTTCCCAGTATTACATTTCCCGCTCTTCCTAGTTTATCCTCTAACTTAAACCCTTCACATATTCATCAAACATAGATTATCGTTTCTCAAAAATTACAATCCCTTATGATATCTCTTTTTTTCCATTAATGTACCCTTCAAAACCAGTGCTTGAACATATATTCAAAAAAAATCTTATGAATGTGGTTTTTAATCTTCTTCTGACTTATTTTCCTCCTTTACTCTTGAGAAATTTAACAACATTCGATTTCCTTTCCTTATCATCTTTCCATGTGAGCTTTAAAACCTGAAAATGTCCTCATATTCAATGGATATTGATGATTTGATCATTCTCTGTTTTGACTTGACTTATATTAATAAGATTTGGATTCCTTTTTCTTCGCTTTATCTCGAATTTTCTAATAATCTCTAGAAATTTGGGGCATTTTCTTGCCAATTTTACCATTCCCAACAAAATCTCTTCCAGGTTCACAGCCTCCTTTCCCTAAAACCAAAACTGTTGTGTTGATGACGAAGGGTGATAGAAATGGCCGATTTGGTTTTTAAATTATTTATGTGGAGCTGATGAAAATCGTGTATTTCTTTTTTTTCTCTATTGAGGGTCTTATGATATAATCGAATGAATATGGTTATCTATTTGACATGAAATTTGTCGATGTTTTGTGGTATAAAATCAAATTATTGAGGGATTTTGCCTTTTCCTTGATGTTCTCCCAGGCTATTCGACCTAATTCCAAGGAAGTTTAATATCGAAATTTCCCATTTTTAAAAAGTAATTCAACTATCTTTATGTCATGTTTCCTTAATGATTGGCGAGTTTCGATTTTCGGTTCCATTGTCGAATTTGTAAATTATGCAACATTACATATTGATGGAATCATCAAATATGAAATGTTGGATAATTTGTTTTTGGGTTACCTGCTTGAAATTGAGTCACTTCTTCTTGAAAGAAAACTTGTGGATATAAAAAAAATAAAACCAAAAAAATTGTCATTTGTGTTTCATATGGAAGCAAAGGTTTCATTTGAGAGATTTCTTTTTGGAGACGGAAATAATATTGTTATCGATGATATGGAGTTTTGTGTCGATCGAATTGTTATGTTACCTAAGATTCGGCCTCATCAACTGGTAAAAGCAGTGGGATTATCTGTTGAGTATAGCAAATTAGCTGATTTCCGGAGAAAGCTATTAGAGAAATCTTATGAATGCCCAGTTTTGATATATCAATTGTACAAGAGAGGAATTTTGGTATTTGAAGAAATCGAACCTATTTTAAAAAATAGAGACACCTTTTTGTTGTGCTGTTATTTTCGGAAAGAGATCAAAGATTATGAGAGTTTTATTGAAAGTAAGTACAAACCCTATGGTTTTGATGAATCATTCTTTGAGAATGAAAATGATATTGATCAATTGATCGAATATGGTTTTCTGCAATCAAGTATTGAGTATTGTCTCAAGTATGATGTGATTGATGATTTAGCTTTTAGGGATAATATAAATCAAGAAACTAGATGGAGTCTGTTTGAGTGGAGTAATAAGCCAGAGTATCTTGATTTGTTATCCTTTGCTGGATTTTATGGCTCAATCAAGTGTTTTAAGCATTTGTTAATGAAAGGGTTTGAGATCAATGAGAATGTTTTATCAATGGTTGTCAGTGCTGGTTGTTTTGATCTCTTCCATTTATGTCATGGACAACAATTTTTGACACCAAATCTTGTTTGTAAAGCATCTGAGTTTTTCCACCAACCTCTGTTAGTTTTCATGATAGAAAATGGAGCTGATATAAATTCCAAAGAATTGAGGGTTGATTTTTTGTAATTGATTTAACTCCTCTTCATTATGCTGCTCAAAATGGTCATCTTAGTGTTGTTGAATATCTAGTTAATCAAAATTCTGATATCAATTCAAAAACTAAAAATACATTGAGTTTGTATTTTTGATAAGACTCCCATTCATTTTGCTGCTGAGAAAGGTCATCTTAGTGTTGTTGAATATCTAGTTAATCAAAATGCTGATATAAATGCAAAAGATAAAAGGATTGAGTTTTAATATTTAATTATACTACTCTTCATTATGCTGCTAAAGAAGGTCATCTTAGAGTTGTTGAATATCTGGTTAATCAAAAAGCTGAATTAAATGCTCTATCAAGTGAATATATATCTGGAACTCCTCTTCATTTAGCTGCTCAAATTGGTCATATCAGTATTGTTGAATATCTACTCCATCAAGGCGCAGATTTTCGAGGTGGACTTTATTGTAAGAGTTATCTTCATTGGGCCTCTTCAGATGGACATCTTAGTGTTGTTGAATATCTAGTTAATCAAAAAGCTGACATAAATGCAATTGGGTATAATATTGGTTTTGAATGTTTAATATGACTCCCCTTCATAGTGCTATTAAAAATGGCCATCTAAGTATTGTTGAATTTCTTGTCAATCAAAAAGCCGAAATAAATGCAAAAGATGATTATTTTGTGACTTTTTATTTGAACGGACTCCTCTTCATTATGCTGCTATAGATGGTCATCTTAGTATTGTTGAATCTCTAGTTAATCAAAAAGCAGACATAAATGCAAATGATAAAGGTGTTGAGTTTTTTTATTTGAATGGACTCCTCTTCATTATGCTGCTCAAAAAGGTAATCTTAGTGTTGTTGAATCTCTAGTTAATCAAAAAGCTGATATTAATGCAAAAAACAATAATGTTGAGTTTTTATTTTTAATCATACTCCTCTTCATTATGCTGCTTATAATGGTCATCTCAGTGTTGTTGAATATCTAGTTAATCAAAAAGCTGATTTAAATGCAAAAAATAAAGATGATCAGACTCCTCTTCATTATGCTGCACTAGATGGTCATCTTAGTGTTATTGAATATCTAGTTAATCAAAAAGCTGATATAAATGCAAAAGACAAAAATGGAAAAACACCATTGGCTATAGCAAGGTTATCCAATGTTGTTGAATTCCTTCAGAGTAAAGAGGAAGAACAGAAACTGTGAAAAGATGAAAAGAGAATACAAAGAGATAGAGGAATTTGATATTCATCACATTCATGAGACACTTTGTATGCAAAAGACAAAAAAGGGAAAACATCATTGAAAGTGATACCAAGTTAGTGTTCGAAAGGAGGAATTATAGGAGGGAAATGTAATGCTAATTGGATCAATGGAAAATAATTCATTTTGTCTAAGAATAATTAATCGGGCATTAATTTTTAAAATTGTGTATTCAATGATGTTTTTATTGATTTTTAAATATAATGTTTGTTGAAGTTCAACTAAGTAGCGGAACAACTGTAACTCCAGATGAACTTAGATATGTGTTTGAAAGTGTTATAAGGGATAATCCATTAATATTCAAACAAGAACCATTTATGATTGATAATTTTCCATTTCCAAATCCTTATTATGCCAAATCAGTTAAAAGTATCGAAATTTTTGGAAGTGGAAGTCCAATCAATGTTTCAGTATATTATCTGAATGAATCTGATCAAAAAGATGAAACTATTGAGAATGATGGAGAAACAATATCAATTGCTACCCAAACAACGCTTCCTTCTGTTAAACTAGAAAATTTATGGAGCTCAATAATTTTCGAAGATGGAAATGTGGATATTAAAGAAACACTACTCAACTATATGGAAACATCATTATTGTTTTCTGATTATGGAATTTGCTCAGACACAATCACAAGTAATAGAGTATTGCTTCTTTATGGTCCTCCAGGAACCGGAAAGACAACACTTTGCCAGGGGTTGGCGCAGAAAATATCAATAAGGTTTGCAAATCGCTTTGATTACGGAGTATTATTAGAGGTAAATACACATAGTTTGTTTTCAAAATGGTTTGCAGAAAGTGGGAAAATGGTGAAGAAATTATTTGATAAGCTGAATAATCTAGCTCAAGATACTTCTGCTCTGGTTTTTGTTCTTATTGATGAAGTTGAATCTTTGGCTACTGCCAGACAATCTTCAATGAATGGATCAGATCCATCTGATGCAATTAGGGTAGTAAATGCATTGCTCACTCAGATTGATCAGTTAAGAAGACGCCCTAATGTCATTATAATGGCAACTTCAAATCTAACTGAATGCATTGATTTTGCTTTTGTATCAAGGGCAGATTTAAAACAATTCATTGGATATCCAGGAAAAAAAGCAAGATACGAAATATTTTCTAATTGCATTGCAGAATTGATGACCAAAGGCATAATAATTCCTTGTGACTCTTGGTTTGGTCTCAACTATGAGTCATTCCATAATGAAAAATATGATTTCTGTCAGACACTAAATCATTGTTTGGACCTATCAAACAACATGCCTGGAAGAATCCTAAGAAGACTACCATTTTTAACATTTGTTTATAACAAAATGAATCCACCAATTCAATTGAATAGTTTCATGATTGCTTTAGAAAGTGCAATATCAAATGAAAAAGAAGTAACTAAATATCTAAAGGAAAAAACACATTAATGTGCACACAAATTTCTGGATAAACAGCAAAATGAACAAATATTTTATGAATCCTCACTTAAAAAACATATATAACAAGATGAAACAAAAACAATGCATCTATTCGAAGAAGTCCTTTTATAATCTAATTATATAAATATTCTATGAAAGAATTATGAACAATATACTAATTAAAACAAATTGCCTAATATTTGACGAAACAGAATAACATAAACTTATATTCATGAATTACACATCTATAAACCTGGAACAATTGCCATCTTACTTTCTATGTGTGTTTTGTAAAGATCCACCAGTCTCTTCACATCATCTTCTGATACTTCATCCTCATTTATCCATATGTATTGAGATTTGTTTGTAATTGGGTTGTGGAGCTTAACATGGAACTTTCTAAGTTTATGACCATTTGAGAGCTCCTGGCCTAGTATAACATTCACAACACCATTTACAAACTGATTTGGTCTTCTAGATGGTGCAGTTTTTGGAATTGTGTTTCGGATGGGGGCTTTAGGATCGACAATTCCTCGAAACAGTTCTTGTTTCATAACTTTCCTCTCAATGAAAGGTGATTTGCTGAGCATAATTTGATTGCTTTTTAAGAAGAACTGGGGATCTGATGGAGCTATTCTAGGCTTTTTCAACTGAGGAAGCGTAATTGATTTGGTTTTAGACTCTGTTTGTTGGTTTTCTTGTTCTTTTTCGGTTTCTCCTTCAGTCATAAAGGTTGAATCATTAACTTTTGGCTTTTCATGTTTCTCTTGTATATAAGCTTCTTTCCAAATACCCCTACCATCAAAAAACAGACTCATTGATGGGAGATGAAATACAATACTATCATATTGAGAAAAAACTCTTCCATTTTTTGATCCAATAGTTGTTGATACGACCCAATCTTTTTCTAATGGGTGATAAACGCTGATTTTATCTCCCTTTTTTGGAATTTGATGCGCAGGAGGGATAGGTGCAATAATTTCTCTATGAATACTAATTATATCATCATCAAGAGATGAAACACCAGCTGCATCCCTAAATCTTTGATATAATACTAAGTCATCATTAAGAAGATAATCCTCAGGATCGATTGAACGATAAATATATGAGAATAATACAAGCCTTGGGATAGATCCAATCAATGGAGGCTCCCCTGTTTCTAAATATTTGTTGACTGCCATTGCTTTCCATAATTCACATTCCACAGGCTGTATTGGTTTTATACATTCTGATAATTTCAGAAGATATAGCCATTTTTCCCAATTCTCTGATTTTTCCAATTTCTCTGATAATAAGAACCAATAAGACCTTGATAAGAGCCTTGGTACCAAAGAAATAGACCCATTAACCCATAATGAATGTAGAAGAGCTAATACAATAGAAAAGTAATCCAAAAATGTTCCTTGAGGTAACTCAATTGGATTTAGCATTAGTAAGTGTTTTAAACGTTCTATCTGAGGCCTTTTAGTGAGTGCTTGAATCGGAGCAGATAATGGATGCAAAAAAGATCCAGGCTCAACAAACTTGCATGATACCCCTTTGATAAATGCAGTAGCAGCTTGGCTAATACTTGCTATTTTGAGCTGTTTTTCTTTATTTTTTCTCGCTTCTAGAATTTTTTCTCCAAATGAAAGTGTTGTTTTAAATGTTTTGGCTCTTTTCCTCTCAGAATCAGTAATGAAGGTTCCATCTAGAATCCAAACATGTTTTAAAAGAGCAATCAATGCAATATTGTGTGATTTAAAGTGATTTAAAAGAGGATTTCCCGATATTCGCAAATGTATTAAAAAAATGTGCCGAATTGGCAAAATATCATCTATCTCGAGTTGGTTGTTCCTGAGATCAAGATTATTTAATCCACGAAAACATGAAATAAATTTGGTATTATCGATTCTATTATTATTCAAAAGAACATTCCATAATTTGTGCTTTTTCAGAAAAAAATCATCAGGAAGACAGATGATCTCATTGTTGGAAAGATCAATACTTTCAACATCATTTGGAACCTCTGATGATTCTATTTGGCTTAAAAATTTCCCACTAAGATCAATATATTTTTGCATAATAATAACGATTCAGGTTTTATTAAACAGGTTTTTTCACAACAAGCAAATTGGCTGATCTTTGCCTGCTTGATGATAAACTCATCCCTGCTATCTTTAAATGCATTTTATCCTCTTTCAAAGAAGAAGTGTTTGCATTCTTTTTGAGCAGAGATCCAAAAGAATTACTCCTCACAGCAATACTTGGAAAATTATATCCGTCGGATTCTTCAAACGGGGTAATTATACCATTGTGACTGATTGGGATGTCACCTATGGCTGAGGCCTGAGTTAGATCTTCTAACTTTATTAATGGTTTTGGAGGCAATGGTCTATTCACTAGCTGATTTCCATAATTCGATTTTATTACCTTGGATTGGATTTCAATGTTAAACCAATGATGAGATAAAATATCATCAGTAGAAATCCGAAGTGAAGCATCTACAGTCAACATTCGGGATATTAGATCTTTACAATCTTTTGATAAATGATCAGGGCAAGTATACTGTCCACTAGATATTTGTTTAATCATGTTGGGTGTGTTTCCAAGTTTCCATGGATGTTCTCCTGTTACCATTGCAAAAAGAATCACTCCTAGGGACCATACATCAGATTTTTTTCCATCATATGAACACTGATTAAGGCATTCTGGAGCACAATAGCATGGGGATCCACAAAAAGTTTTCATCATCTGGTTTTCTCGCAAGTATCCGCACAAACCAAAATCCGAGACCCGAACTAATGGAAATTTATCTATTAAAATATTTTCGGGTTTTAAATCCCGGTGAGCAATACCATAACTGTGGCAGTAGGACACTGCTACGACGATTTGTTTGAATATAACAGCAGCAGTTGGCTCATCAATCTGCTTTTTTTCTATTATATAATTGTAAAGCTCACCACCTGAACAAAAATCTGTGATTAAATAATAATTCAGGTCATCTTCAAAGAAATCATGAAGTTGAACAATTCCAGGATGTCTAATGAAAGCTAAAGCATTGATTTCTCTTTGGAAAAACGTTCTATCAGATTCACTTGAGATTCTCTTTTTTGAAATGATTTTTGCGGCATAGGCATGCCTATCATGTCTGTTGAAGACTTTATATACAGTTGAAAAAGCGCCTCTACCAAGTTTAGATATAAAATTGTATTGTTTAATGGAGTCTGGAGTTTTATCATGCATCGAATACTTTCTTTGAATTTCAGACAAATACACGAAGTAATTGAATACATATTTTATTTTTATAACAAATTTGTTTTGATTATATTATCCCGAAACTGAATTTTTTCTAATTCTGTAGGTGAATCATAAGTAAAAAACGAATATTGTAAAGATTGATCTAAAACCATTACCGATCCCAAGTTCTGATTAAAATAGTTAGAAGCAGAGAAAAGGGTGACAAACTGAATTTCATGGCCGAAGGGAAACTCATACCCGTTTGATACTGATTCATGAGCTCGAATAAACAACTCAAAACCAAACTTAGAAAAAAAATCTTGTACAACGCATTTTCCATATGTAACGCTTGTATCCCTGTTGCTTGGACCATAATGTGCAATTCGGCAATTAGGATCTGACCATAATAAATCATTAAATAATCCTTCCATAGGTATATCAGAAGGCCTCTCAAATGATTCAATTTGATCCAATCGCGTTAATGCTGGTGATAATCCACCATGAACACAAAAAGCTTTTTCATTTATAATCGCCGCAATTGGCAACATATCAAAAACTTCGTTAAAGTTGGAAAAACACAATCCTTTTTGCTTACACTCTGCTTTGAATCCATAATCCCTATTGATTATCCTTGATTCATGATTTCCTCGGATCAAATATATATTATTTGGATACTTAATCTTTAGAGCAAAAAGAAGGCAAATGATATCCACAGAGTTTTCTCCTCTATCTACATAGTCGCCCAAAAATAAGTAATTATTTCGATCAGGAAATCCAAAAACAGAAAAAATTCTCAATAAATCATAAAAATTACCATGAAGATCACCGACTACTGTAATTGGGGCTTTCAGTCGTAATATTACCGATTCCTTTTCAAAAAAACTATATGCTGCAGAACATAACCATGATTGCTTATCTTTTGATATTGTTTTGGCATTCGCATTTTTTAAAATTATTCGAATTACTGTGTCAACATCATAAGCTTTAGTCAAAGGCCCAATATTGGATAGAGGAAACTCTGCTATTGTTATAGAAAACAATAAATTCGATTCTTTTTCATAGCAAAACCCACCATTTGCATAAAGAATTTGATTTAGTGATCGAAACACTCCAATAATTTGCCGACTATTATCAAATCCCTCAGATATACTTAAAATTATGTTAGATGGTTTCTTTAAGATTTTTAAACACCTCAAACCAAACACTATTGATTCTGCTTGAATTTGCGCTTCTAAATTATAATTTTGGGATTTAAATATAATATTTTTAACCAAAACGCCATTTTGCACCAATTCATCGACATTTATTCTCCAGAATATGTTACTAAGATTAGTTTCAGTTATCATTCTTTAACAATTATTTCCCCCTCAATTGCTTAATGTTGTTTTCTATAAAGTTTAGTCCATTTCTCAGTGAATTATCGGATCTCTCCGCAAATTCATCAAAGAGATATGTAAAGGGTTCTTCTAGAAATTGATTCACTATCGGATTTGTGTTGATCCATTGACCATTTTGAATCATGATAATGATGATCGATGCAACTCCATTTAAAAATGTATATACAATTTTGGGTTTTGGATTAGTGTATAAGACTTCTACCATTTTGACAAAGAGCTGATATTCATGGAAATGATCTGATACGAAGTTCCAAGAGACTTCGTTGCACATTAACGACAGAGTATAACATGTTTTTGTTTTAAGAATAGTTGAACCATTTTCTAATTTATTAGAAAAACAGAGAAACATGGAATTATTGATTTCTTGAACAATTTCTGGAGATTTTCTCATCAAAGAACATATAAAATACAAGGATGATAAGTAAATATCATCATTTGTGGAATAAATATTCTCAACCATTCTCATCACCATACTTGATTCAAACAAAAAATTAATACACAAAGGGCTCGATAAAAACTTACAGACCAAAGAAATTTCTACTTCAGTATATTCATCAAGTAGGCCATACATCGAGTTTATTAACTCATTTAGTTCATTTGTCCGTATTCGATTCCCTATTTTTTTCAATGCTTGATATGCTGATTCGAGAGCTGAATCATATATGTCTCTGTTTTGTTGATATATAGTCTCTGATAAAAAACACACGGAGTCTTCATACATAATGGAGATTACAATATAGTCCTTTTTCATATGCTTAATGATTTGTTTATAAAGCTTAAAGACCAAAATAGTATTGTTAGGAAGACTATTTGAAGAATAAAGATTTGTTTGAAGTTTATCAACTATTCCATAAATGACGAGCTTATCGCAAACTTCAATTGATGATCCTATTAATGCAATGGCTATTGAGAACAAAAAATCATTCATTGGCCTTGAAAGTGAGTCGAGAAACTGAAAACAATAATTTGAATCTACAAATTCTAAAGAAAGATTGGGATATTTCGATATAAATTTGATAATTAAATCAGCAGATCTGTGAGCAATTGTTGAATCATTATCGAAAACTAAATCGAAAAACAAATATAGTATTTCCGGGAGAATAGTGATGTTGTATTCATATAACTCCCCAATTATGCATAAACTAAACATAATTTCTTCTCTAAGGTTGAGATTGATGATACACACTTCAAATAACTTTTGTAGCTCATCTTTATAGAAGACCCTTTTCCTATAATGTAAATCATCAATAATATGATCCATATCCGAAATCAAAGAGTCGAAATTCCTCACATTTCTCGAATAACTGAGAGATTCATTTTTCATTTTTAATCCAATTTCTTGGATTCTAATCATGAAAAGTTATCTAATTGGGTTTATTATAATTATTATACAATGTTACTAGATAAAATAATGAGTTTCAACAGTAAGTTGATGGTCATTAAATTCTCTTTTTCAGATTGGGTTGACAAAGCCCAATTTTTCTCATTTATATCTGTTTTTATGTTCTTATTTGTTTTAAAAAGGTGGTAATAATCATGTATCAAGAATGAATTTTTCAGGAGGAAACGCTATTGTTGGAATTCTCTTTCTCTATCTATTCCGTTGATGTTAATAATACTTTTTAATTCACCAATAGATTCATATTAAGTTGAAATTGAACCTATTATTTTCAAAATAATATTAAGAACAAGTTCAAATAATTCTGATTGTTTTCAAGAACAAAAGAAAATCAACAAAAGATTCTAAGAATTTCATAATAATATAACCTTTGTTATCCTATCATGTAATCAAATCAATACATCTTGATTGGATTCAAATAGTTGAGAGTATGATGAATATGATGATGATAGAAATTTTTCATCATCATATTGATATTGTCGCATCGTTTGTCCTCGCTGATATCATTGAATCTTAAAAAAAGTGCTTTTGGTGTTTTAGAAAAAGTTTTGCACATCAAATCATCGGATATAAAAATGAGAAATGGAATATTACATTCATATTCCTCCTCTTGGCAATTTGACATGAGCAAACACACTCTGCATAGGATCTTTGAATTGTTTCTTTTAGAGTTTCTCTCATGGTTTCTTCAATGGTTCTCTCTAATGTCATTTTCAGTGTTTCTTGTAATGATCTCATTGGGGATTGATCCATAGTTCTCTGTGGAAGAGGAATATCAGCATTACAATAAAGAGATTTAAAGAATTGTATCTGATAAGTCAATGTAATTAACATAGAATTATTTTGTAATGTATTAACTGGCAAATTATCTGAGAATGATTCGGATGAATGATCAATGAATGAATGAGAAACTTCAAGAGAACCTGATTGTACATAGAATAGATAGTTATGATTTTTTTGGAATATACAATGCTTCATCTTTGTTGCACATTCATAAACAAATACAATTCCACCAAATGGACTGTTGTTATGAATAATGTTTGCAGATGAAATTGAAATAATATTTGAACTGGAATCGGATTGAATGTAAATGCAAGTAAAGAAGCTGACATAATTGTTTGAGAAAGTGCAGTGTGAGCTGCTGAATGTGGATGGATTATATAAGTAAATCCCAGAATCACCAGTTGCAGAATTCATTGAATTGTTATTGTTGTCGATCCTCTGATCACCATATTGAAAAAATATGGGGCTGTCTCCAATAATAATATGAGAACAATGTGAAACCGAGGTATACTCCATATGATTCATCAGAGAAGCACAAAGAAAAGCAAAATGATAAAAAACTTGAGCAGAGCACATGTTCGCACATATCATTTTGAGATTGGAATTTGCTGAATGGAAGTATATTGCTCCTCCATAAGAAGAACAAGAACAGTTATAAAACATTGAGAAATATATACACATCATGTGAGCTCCCTGTTCAACAAAAATTACACCACCATCACCAGAGTACTCCAAATACCTTGAGAAGAAACAATCGGAAATTTCCACATTTTCATCCCAATATGACCATCCTTGAGAAATTTTTTCATTTTCACACTGTGAAGAACCGCAAACAAAAGTATCATTGAACCACCAATGAACCCCTGTCCGGAAAATTTTGTTTCTTTGATTAGTAATGATATTGTGTAGATTTAGGCCATAATTGTTTCCAAAAAAACAAAGAATAATGATAATTAATAATATGTTTTTCTTATTCAAAAACGCTTCATTTTCTGTTTTTGTGCTGATTTTGTGTCCTTTTTTAAAAAAATATTTAAAAAAATCCAAAATATTGGAAACAAAAGAGACATCTTGTGATATTTGATTAGTAATATAGAAATAAGATCCAACAATAATGAATGATAAACAAATTAGCAATATTGAAGGATAAAATTGTTCAAAAAAATAAAAATCAAGTGGTGATGGTGAAACAGAACACAATAACATTCTTAAAAGTGATTAACAGAATACCCTAATTTTCTAAGAAATTTTTTTTATTAAATGGGCATTATTTACTAACAAACGATTTCCAGGTTGTCGTTTGTCAATAAATATATTTCTAATTATTATTGATATTGGGTTGATTTAAACTCAGTAGTGGTTAATCTGATTAATAGAAATAATGGTCGTTTATTTGAATAATTGAGAAAAATGTAATATAATTAATTGAAATATTAACAAGCATCAAAATTTGAGCCCATTATTCTGTGAAAAATTGTAAATATTCGAATATTTAAAAACATGATAAAATAATCATTCACAAAACAATAAATCTGGTTTTTGGAGATTTCTATCAAGATATCGAATCTCCTAACTTGTTTTCCAATTTCCGGATTTCTTCATTAGCCATTTGTTTTTCAGTAGTTTTTTTTTCATTTTGAATTCTGAAGATTCATAATGATTAGTGAATTATTTCTTCTGATTCTTCAAATCGTTTCCTTGTTTTTGCTTTCGAGGAATTGACATGTTTTTCGATATGAATTCTATCATTTATAACAATTATATTTTCAAGAAATATGGACTAACATTCAAGATTTTTACATCATTTCATAAATGACATTATAGTTTTTTATTATTACATAATTATTATAAACTAATTGGTATTGTTGGAGAAGAAAACCAACAAAATTGCTTTAAATTTGTTTCATTTGTTTGTGTTCTTTGATGTTTTTCAAGAAGTTCCTCACATTAGTTACCATTTGTATGATCTTCTCATTTCTATTGTTTCCACCCTCATTATTTGTTTGAAAACCGAAATAGTTTGATTAATTAAGGACATAAAACTTTTGGAAAAAAATTGCCTGAATTGCAAAATCAATCACGAGTACCTATTTACTTTTCAGGAACATAATGACATTCCTATCACTTGCTACTCCCAAAGGCGTTCTCCCATCTTTATCCTTTGCTTTCAGATCAGCTTTGTGATTAACTAGATATTCAACAACACTGAGATGACCAAGTCGAGCTGCCCAATGAAGAGGAGTCTCATTAGATTTAAGATCCCAACAAATTGATTTGTTGCATTTATATCAACTCTTTGATTAACTAGATATTCAACAATACAAAGATGTCCCCTTTGAGCAGCATAATGAAGAGGTGTCTCATGATAAATTTGTTTTCCACAAATTTATTTTTTTCATTAATATTAGCTTTGTTTTCAGACATATAAATTAACATATGTAAGTGACAAAATTCAGCTGCCATACAAACACTTTCAATAGTAACATATTTTTGTCCTTGACACAATTGGAAAAGATCAGAACAACCGCTACAAACAACCATAGATAATACTTTCTCATTAACCTCGAATCCTTTCATTAATAAATGTTTAAAGCATTTGATTGATCCGAAAAAGCCCGAGAATGATAAAAAATCAAGATAATCTGGCTTAAAGCTCCACTCAAAAGGACTCCATTTAGCATTTTGATTCATAATGCTGAAATTGTTCAAATCATCCACAACATCATACTTAAGACAATACTCAATGCTAGATGGGATAAATCCAAAATCGATCAATAATCCAATATCACCGGATTTATCTGAAAAAAACTCATCAAATCCATATGGTTTGTCCTTTCCTTTGATCATTTTCCCAAAATCATCTGTTTCTTTCCAAAAATAATAACACAACAAAAAACTGTTTCTATTCTTCAAAAATGGTCTGATTTCTTCATATACAAAAACACCTCTCTTGAATAGCTGATATATCAAAACAGGACACTCGTTTGACTTTTCTAGCATTTTCCGCCGAAAATCTGTGTTACGGCAATACTCGATGGAAAAACTCACTGCTTTATCAAGTTGATGAGGACGGATCTTTGGCAACATAACAACTCTATCAACAATGAACTCTATATCATTAACAACGATTTCATTTTCATTTCCAAAAAGACATTGTTCAAAAACAATCTTCTCTTTCATCAAAAAAATGACACCCTTCACAGTTTTTTATAAGAAACTGTGAAGAAATTTATAATTTGATTTGTTAGAAAGAGCATATCACATTCATTTCTAGAAAGAAATAAGTTTCCTATTGTTTTCTCTGAATTGTGGCACATATTTCTTGGTGGAATTATTGCAGTTTCAATGGTCCATTTTCCAAATCCAAAATATTCATCTTTTTATTCCATTCTCATATCTCTCTCCATCATTGTTAATGGAAGAATAATTATGGATAACAGCCAACTATTTCTCGGATCGAGAATAGTGAATCGATATTCCATTACCTCTCAGTGTCATCGAAGAAACCTCTAGAGTGGCATCAGGAAGAACCCTTAGTTTTAAGTTATATATATATCCAAATTTTTGGGTGAATTCGCTTGACAATTGAATATAATGATGATATATTCATTATTTATTATTTTTTAAGTGTCAACAATTCATTCATAATACTAAACGAGTCTCCTATCCTATCATATTGTATGTATATTACAAATAATTACTATCAAACATTTATTTTTGTTCTTTGATGTTTTTCAAGAAGTTCCTCACATTAGTTACCATTTGTATGATCTTCTCGTTTCTTTGAGTAAAGTATGCTAATACAGGCAAATAGATTCTTTCCAATCGAAACAATAATTTTCTCCGGGTTTCTTCTGGATAAGAAAACACAAATTCTGCTTTTGCTTCTTCATATTCACGGGTAAAAATCTCAATACATGACAGGAACACTATTGCTTGACCAATTGATACTTTTGTTAACTCCGAAAACTTGAATGAAGCTAACGATGCTTGTCTAACACATGTGACAAGTCTAGTTTCATCAAATGATGTGTGACCAACTACATAGCAATCAATCGAGTCCGCTAAAAGATACTTGTCAGATTCGCTCATAGAATCTGAGAGCCCTATCCCTTTTCCAAAGATGGCTGTCAAAAACTGGCATGAAGCAGCTCTCTTTCCTTTAGCTAAAGCGAGCAAAGAATCATCCGAGATGAATCTGGAAATCGTTTGAATACCTCCAAGATAAGATAATACAAAAATCACAGTCCTTTCTTCATTAGTAAACCAATCACTCCAGGTTTTAATATTAATCAACTCTTGGGCAAACTTCAGCTTGTGATAAATGGATCTGGTATTGAATTTTCCTTGCTCATAAATATTATTAATTCGAGTAATCCATTCAGAAAGTACAATTATTGAGCAGTTAAAAATATCAAGAAGCGGAGTTGCAGTAAAAAAAGTAATAATCTTATTTGTTGATTGATTTGTTGTTGATAAATGGTTCAAATATGATGAATAATATTGTGCATAAGCTAACAAAACTTCTTTTGATTCTTGGTTTCTAATAGGATAGATGGTACTTAATACAGACTCAATGCCTTTATCAGTCTCAACTAAAACTGTCAACCCACCTTTTTGAGAATTTTCATGATAATCTTCTAAAGGAGGGTCAAACTCTTGATTTTTAACAGTAATTCCAACAACATCAGAAAGAGCGGTGATAGAAAACCCAGAAAGTCTCTTAAACTGAATTAAGCATTTCTTGATTTGAGAAAGCCAATAATAATTTAAATAAATTGGAAATACAAAGTGAATAAAACGAGCTAATTGAACAAAATATGATTGATCTGATGTATCAAAATAATCTTGTTTGTCACAAGAAAAAACACAAGAGTACTTTCGATCTGTATATGAAGGAACAATTAACACAGACTGTGTCGATGGTATCCCTCCCCCTTCAATCTCACAATCAAAACCATCTTTAAAAACAGATGTTAAATCAGCCTTTGCTAGTGCTCCATTTAAGTTTTTGTGCAAAGTCTTATCAGGAAATCTAAGGGCTTCATCTTTATTCAAAAACATAAACATATTAATTTCAACACCACATGGGAGAAATTTTCTAATTGTTTCCCAGAAATGTTCAGATTCAACTGATCTTACCAAAGGACGAAAACACTTTATTGCCCTCAATAAATCCATTTCTTTCTCATATTGCAGCTCTTTGACTTTGTTCATTTGAGTCCTCATTGTATACTGCTCAATAATCGGAGGAAATGATTTTGAAAACAACCCAACAAGTGATCCATGAATATTCCGAAACTCTCCAGAATTAACAGAATTATATAAAACTAAAACCAAAGATACAGACACAACAGGTACAATTAACATTGATGAAATCCTCGGAAGATTTGGGTCGTCATCAACTTTGTGATTAAATCCAGGATATGTCCTTGGATTTCTACATGAAAAAACACTATTTGATTCAAATGCTTTCAATATTAAGGATGGTTCTTTGGGAAGGGGAATAACATCACTTGTATCCGTTCTAGGCTTATCAACCGAGAATATTTTGCATTGACTTGCTTCAGCTAATTTACAGGATTCCTTTTTAATCAAATCAAATACGGAATGAAAGGTACGCAATGATGAAACTGATTCACACAAAGATGAAAAATGCCTTGGAGCAACAAACATGAATATGGTATAAAACACATTAATCATAGGAGAGAGATAATTTGATACTATAGAGAGAACAGCTTCATCCAACAATGTTGGAGATCGATCATTGAATAATATTAGTAAATAATCAACACTAATCTTCCCAGATTTAAATGAGAAGGACATCAAACCACTATTTTGATCAAAAACAGCAGCTTCGTTGATAGTTTCATAAGAAGGATGCTTTTTAGGATCTTTAAGAAGAAAAATGGAATCTTTTTTCATCAAGTAACCACACAATGAATCATTAGGGTCTATCATATATATATGACTCTTTGTCGGGTATACTAATGAATTACTCTCTTTTGAATGGTAAATAATTTTTGCATATTTGCTATTTGTTATATGGGCTATTTGAGATAATATGTGGAGATAAAAAGCAAAAAAGTTGGAAATGTTCGCTTCAGGGTCCCCCATTTGACTTTTAATCGAGTTATGTGTCGAAAATGATGAGAGCAAAGGCAATAATTCGTTCATAAAAGTCTGGTTCCGCTTAATCTCATCAAATATAGAAACCAATAAAGATATTTGTATATCAGGAGATGAATGAAAAAGAGAGAAAAGAAACTGCTTATCGAAAAAAAACTTACCTTGGAAAAACAATGATGGAATAATTGCATTTCTATTAATAAATTTTGAAACCTCAAGCGGATCAGATGTTAAAACAACTGAAGAAATATCACTTTTGTTACCAATTGATGGTAATGGTGGCAAAACTGTCTTTTGTGGTATATTTACAATTTCCGGAGCATTGCTAACATATTTTATTTCTATTGCTCTGGATGACAAACTTGATATTTGATAAAAAACTCTATTAAGCATCGTTATCTTATTCCTCAATTGAGCGTCTTCTTCCTTTATTTGGCTAAGTTTAACTTTATAATATGCTATTGTTTCATGGTTGTCATAATACTTCTTGTCATCATTATAACTTAGATTCCCGGCTTGTATAATATAGAGTTGAGGATTCTCCATATAACGTAGAATTTCCCCGTAAAGCTTGCCTTACAAAATGATCGTGTTAAGGGGAAATTTAAGGGGAAAAACAATGGAGCAGAAGTTTGTTTTTGATTCCAGAATAGAGAGACTTCGAGTAATTAAACCAGATTTTAAGTTAATAATCGAGCATAGTGGTAAAAAGCACGAAATCATGAGTTATTTAGCTATTTTGCATGGATTATCTAGAAAACTTCAGTTTTTAGTGATATGTGATCCATTTGTCCGATCATTATCGATATCAATGGTGTTGGAAAATACATCAATTTCTCAAATCGAAGAGTTCTTTCGGACAGGTGAGGCAAAATTTACTGTTGATAATGTTAACTTTTGGTTCCAATTTGCCCAAGGTTTGGATTGTGAATTTTTATATGACTGCATTAAGAAATATGTGAATTTAACTAAATTATATGAAAGAAAGATTAACAATAGAATTGATAATATTCCTTATGAAGCATTAGTGCCTAATATCCAATTTTTGATTAAAAACAAGTCTTTTTGGACACAAAGCTTTGATTTTGATGATAAATTGCTTTCCATTGTTCCACATGAGAAGATCAAAGATCATATTGAGCTTTTCTATCTCATAAAGAGTCTCGGATCCAATTACATAAGGCTATTCTCCTATGTAGACTTTGATAAGCTTAGTAAGACCGAGATCAAAGATTTCTTTCTGTTGATCAAAGGGAATGTTAATGGATCAATATGGTTTAATTTATCCAGTATTATCATGGATTCACAAATACAGCCCGGAAAGCTCCAAAAAACATTTAAGTATTCCCATGATGACAAGTTTAATGGAGTATTTTGTTATTTGTTTTCGAAATATAGACAAGTCGAAAATGTATTATTGTCTTTGAACTCGGGAGGAGAAAGACAGAGAACACTTATTAATCTTTTTAATTATGATGATCCAAATAGATGGTGGGATAATTCGAGAACAAAGAATGAATTATATAGGCAAGAAGATCAGTTCTTTGAGATTATTTTGATGAGACACACATTGGTATTAACCAATTATTCTATGAGACACTCACTTAATGGCCAATATAAAGGACAGCCAAAGCATTGGAGAGTTTATGGTCTCAACGAAAATTCCAAGTGGGTTCTTATTCATGAAGTCTCGAATGCAGTTTCAATGAATGAGCCAAATGGATCGATATCATGTGAAATTCTTCCAATCCCTCAGCCATATAGTGGTTTTCGCTTTGAACAAATTGATAATTTTATACTGGGCACAACAAAGAACCAGCTTAGGTTCAAGTTTGTGCTTGAAGCCATTGAGTTGTTTGGAGTATTAACAGAAAAATAAATGACTTTTTAGAGTTCATCTAAGAGTGATACCAACTTTTGAACCATTTTCTTTGATGTTTCACGTTTCTTTGAGGTGTTTATTGATCTAACATCACTTTTAATATCTTCTCGGAATAAAGCAATATGTTTTTCTTGGTTTTGAATTAAGTTTTTTTTCTGTAGTGCAAACCTTTTAAGCATTTCATCTGCTTTCTTTTGCATCATTGAACAATCTTTGATCATTTGCTCAATATGATCTTTTTGCTGTTCTCCAAGATCTGAAACCATTAGCTGTTTCGATTCAATATCGCTATTGATTCTTTTATATGTTTCCACAAAAGAAGAATTAAGATTATCAAGTTCTTCGTCGCAAAGACGTATATAGGAGGAAACATCATTCAAACATGATTCAACAACCTTATTAGTTTCATCATTGACCTGTGTGTGCTTCTCATTAAGCTTGTTGGTAATTCCATTTCGATAATCTTTCAAAGTATCCATAACGTCAAGTTCCCATCTTTCGGGAGTATAATGTTTCGGCAAAACAAAATCGTTTTCAATTTTTGGCTTTTCTTCAATTTGGTTAGCTATTCCATATTTTTCGGGCTTTTCTTTTGCTTCAATAACAGGACTTGAATCAAGGTTGGAGTGCTCTTCATCAGATAAAACCTCGATTATCTCAACCTTCTTTTCCTTCTTTCTTTCAACAGATTTCTTAATCTTTTTAGGGGTTTCTTTGGGAATAGCCTTCTTTGGGGGTTTAATGATAGGTGTGCAAGAAGTAACTTTTTGGTTATTATCGTAATCTGCTTTAATTTTAGGTGTCTGTGAAACATGTTTCTTTTTGGGTTCAGGACGAGGAATGTAGTCAACAGACCCATAATTTTTTTGAATCTCCTGAAGGACATCGTCTTTGATGGCTTCACAAACAAAATGAATAGCTCTGTTTCCACCATGAAAACACTCATCAAGAGTATTGAATCTTTGGCTCAGAACAATAATAAACATATTATTCTCTCTTCCTATACCAATAATATCTTCTTTCTTAATAATAATTAAATCGGTTTTAACATTTTTGTGGCTCCATTTCGAATCCTTGTTTATCCAAAACACGATTTTTGGAAAACCAATATCAAGTTCATTGTTCCCAGATATTGAAACCCCTCCCACAAATAAGTCACTAATAAATGTATTCATAATATTTTGATTATTATTGTTGAATATCCTTAAAAACTCCCGAATCCCAGAGCAAAAATTCTCAGGAGAAATCATTAACAAAGGTTCTTTTAAAGTACCAAAACACTCATCAATATCTTTGCTGTTTCTCCTTTCTTTCATTCCTAGTAAAAGCCTCCAAAGAAACTCGATAGCAAATGCTTGACCCATTGGGTCAGTGGTATTATGAACATATCCAATAATTCCTTGAACATGTTGTATGGTAGAATTGACTGCGAAGTAATGCCTATTGTCTTTGTGATGAGTGATAACGGTTACAAGCAACTTAATTGATTTGGCAAGAAATAAAGGATCAACATCTGGGCGAAAGGCACCATATAAATACTCATGAATGGAAGGCGCAATAACAGACTTAAGAGTTTCAGAGTTATTAATCAACAATTCAATAACATTGATAATTTCATTCTTTGTTTCATCGTTTTTGCTATTATTACCACAAAAATATAAAAGCTTGTCACATATAGAAGCAATAGATGGCCCATCCAACACTAATGATTCAATAAGGTTTCTATTTCTAGAAAGTATTTTTAAAATATCAATCACTATACTCCTATTGGGAGAATCATTTGAGTTTTCACTTAATAACAATAAAAGTCTCTTCCTGCTCTTTTGGTTCAGTTTCAACTTCTCAACACTTTCAGACCCTATTGCACTAACAATAGATGATAGAGTAACATTTGTACTACTTAAAACATTTTGCAGATTTTCCATTCGGAATCTGTTTGAACATCAATCATTGCATCAAGAATTTACAATGTAAAGGTTGTAAATTGGTGAATGTCTGGTGAGGGGACAATTGATGAATTAGAGAATCTAAACCCCGAAGAAATACAAAGAATGATTAATGATGTTCGTAAGGAGGCTCAGAGTCTTGGAAAAAGACATGAAGTTGTTGAAAAAGAAATTAATGCATCTAGAGCGAAAATTCGAGATTTGATAAGCAAAATACCAGAAATTCAAGTTAGCTCTCAAAAAAGGGTTGAAGTTCTTGAAAAAAAGAGAAGACTCCAAAGAAAAATTCTATCTCTATATACAAGATTCCCCGGGATAATAAACCTTGATCAGCCGCAATTCATTTCCACAGATATTGCAATTTTGAAAAGACAGCTTGAATCAATAAATAAACGTGAGGTTGAAGCGGAAGCAACAATATCTCAGAGCAATAAGACACTTGAGCAGCTGACTCAGAGAAAAATTGATCTTTCTCAAGAAGATAGGCTTCTTACTGATCTAATTCATCAAAGAGACCAAGAAAAAGCTGCGCTTGCAAGAAGTCTTAAACAAGAGCTTGATTCGGCGAAAACTCTGTACATTTCTGATATTAGAACTATTGATAAGAAAATCAATGACGCACAATCAATAATTGGTGATATCAAATCACAGCTTGATGATCTGAAGAATCAATACATTCAAATATCTCGGAAGAGACAAGGTTTTGCTTCAAATATACCTCATGATCTTCAAACGGTGTCATATAATATTGCCTCACAAGAATCACTCCTTCTCAACAAGGTTGAGAATTTTATTTCATGGTGGGGATCAAGGAGAATCTTGGATCACTATAACACACGCAAATCTTTTTTAAAAGAAGTCGAAGCAAAAACACTAACAAGAGTTGAAGATAGTTACAAATCGATTGATTATACACAAAAACTTGTCAAATCGAAGAAGGAAGAGCTTAAATCGCTTATAAAACTCAATGATGAGATTTCTCAATCGATAAAAGACAAAGAAATCAGAAAAGAAAGGCTTACTTATGAATTAGAGTCTGTTATAAAAAGTTTTATTCCTTTGCCCGAGAATATCAGTTCCGAGCTAGAGCAACTTCGTTATCAATACTCAATGGCCTGTAATAAGTCGAAATCTTTAGATATTGAATATAGATTATTTACTGATGGATCATCCATGACCGAAAGGATTGAAACTAGTCTTATTGATGCAATTCGGGATCATTATCGTGAATTATATCGATTTACTGAATTGCAAAACAAAGTTGATTCTCTGAAAAAAGAGCTTGAAAAAGATAATCTTCCCACAAGATCAATACAAACCTCGATGTCTTCATTTAGCGATCCTAGAATTATATTCTCAGAGGATCAGACCCCCGTTGTTGTTAATGCTGCTCCTCTTGAATTACTTTGTAGACTTCTTTTCGAGCCATCAAATGACGATCAGCTCTTTTTTTATTCATTTTTAGTCTTGATTTATACAGAGAAATTTGATCTTTCTCATGTTATCAGGTTGCTAATTAATGCATATGAGACATGCGTGTTTTTTGAGCAAAGAGTGGAAAAAATGAAAAACTTTATTGAAATTTGGCACGAATGGTTCGAAGATGATATGAAACATATTGTACAAATGACATCATTGGTTTCTTGGAATGGGACTGCGTCTCTAGATAGAAACACTGATTCATTTGTTTTTGATGATCGTTTTCAAATAGATTTGAATTGTGATATTGCATTTTCAACATCACCTTATATTCTAGCTCAACACTTTTTTTATGTTGAAATGCAAATCATACGTGCAATATCTCCTTCTGAGTTTATTGGAACAGGGTGGTCAAAAACTGATAAATGGACAAAGACTCCAAATATAATGAAATTAACAGATCATTTTAATACTGTTTCAGGCAGTATTGTTTCATCGATAATTTCTGAAAAAATTATCAAGTCAAGGACTCAACTTCTTGAACAATGGATTCTAATCATGGATGCTGCTCGAGATATTTATGAATTCCAGTTTGTTTTCGAAATATATGGAGCATTATGCAATCCAGCAATAACCCGACTGAAGCAAACATGGGAAGGTGTTACCCCAGAATCAAAGAAGATTTTCCAGGATATGCAGTCAATTACATCACCAATGAAACAATTTGCAAAATATCGGGAGATTTTGAATGTATGTCCCTCAACACTTGCTGTACCATATATTGGTCCGATGCTTACCCAATTAGTATATACTCATGATGGTAACCCGGCCAAAAAGAAGCTCCCTGGATCAGGAGAAGAAGTATTGAATTTCAGCAAATACCGAACTTATGTGAGTATAATGAAAGATATTATCAAACCATGGGGATCAGGAGCTCGCTATAGAGTGAGCAAAAAATTAATTACAAGGATTAAAACGCTTCCAATTCCTGAACACTCTGACTCAGAGCTATATCAAAAATCTTTATCACTGGAATAAAATGCACTGTTGATGAATAAATAGTTTAATGCATAATTTTTGTTCTTCCGCTTTTCGGTATTGACCATCTGGGTCCGTTAAGTGTTGATCGAGGGGCTACAAGACGAGCACTTGTAGGTTCTTGAATACTCTCTGTTCTATTTGCAATTGAATATGATGGTGCTTTGGCAATAATCCTTTCATACTTGACAGAATATGCACCTGGGCCTGGAGAATCGCTAGTCTTCCAATGATTGACACTGATACCAGAATGAATAGAAGTTTTCGATGGCCCTGACCCAAAATTATTATTCTTATATACATAATCACACGGACCTGGGGATATATTCACTTTTTCCGCTCTTCTTGCTCGAGTAAATCCAATTCGTGGTGAGTATTTTCCAAATGAAGGAGGAATGTAATTCGGACCAGGAGTATCAAACGGTTCTGGAGCCCTGGGTCGATGATGAATGCATATTTTTGGGCCTTTACACAAAGATTGAGATAAATTTGGTAACGAAGGGCTGATTAGCTCAGACTTGGGGGTATATTTATTTGCTATTTTTATTGGAGGAACCTTCCCAAAAGAAGAAGGATAAACATAATCCTGAGGACTCGGAGTTGGCTTATCAGATCCAATCAAAATCACATTAAACTCAGATTCCATTTTTATTCAATTAGTACGTTTATTCAAGAATTAGTTAAATTTGTTTATAATATAATATTTTGAATTCAAAATGTGAGGTACTTTGGTCGAGTGGTCTAAGGCGTTGGATTCAAGTCCCAATTTTCATGGGTTCAAATCCCATAGGTACCATTTTTTTATTTTTGATTTATAAATAAATAACAGTTTATTAAGGGATACTCGAGAAATTGTGTAATCTCATTAAGGTAACTACACTTTGGATTTATATAATGATCCAGTATCGGAGGAATCACTGATAGAAGCATTATTCTTTGCCTTATAAAGTAAAAATGAAACCATGATAATCACAAATGAACCTGATACCATTACATAATAGATATTGGCCATGAGCAAAGATTCTTCAATGGAGTTTTTTGTTGGAGTGGGTTTTATGGAAAAATTGTTTAACAATGTAGATTCTCCATTCACCACATATGTATATGAAGTTGTATTAGATGATTCAACAGGAATGGACTTTTTGGTTGTAGGAAAAGTTGTGTCTGAATACTCAAGAGTCTTATCAGATGATTCAACAGGAATGGACATTTTGATTGTAGGAATAATTGTGTCTGAATACTCAAGAGTCATATCAGATGATTCAACAGGAATGGACTTTTTGATTGTAGAAAAAATTGTTCTTGAAAGCTCAAGAGTCAAATCAATTGTGTTGGTTACTAACCCATCATGTATTTTCTGATCAGCGGCAAAGCAAAGATATGTTCCATGGTGCTTCAAATTATATGTTTCAATCATTATGAATGAGACATTGTTTGTAGAAATTTCCATAAATGATGAAATTGAATCAGAATGAGAAATAAATGAATGTGAAACGCATAAAACCCCACTAAGAACACCAAACAGTACATCTCCATTCTTATAGAACATACAATACTGGATATCTATTGATCCTTGATCTAAAGAAATGATTCCAGGCAATGATGTGCTATTATTCTGAATAATATTGCAGTATTCAATCAACCCCCAAGTAGAGGATAACCCAATACATTTATTTGCTGCAAGGTTATCAGAAAAAGTACAATAAGAAATAGCGAATTCTTCAGAATAATCGACATTAATACAAGAGCTTTTGAATGCAATATTGTTAGAAGAATTAGAGTGAATCAATTCCAAATTTCCACTCTGTATATAAATTGATCCAACTCCATTTCCTTGAGTAGAGCACAGTTTTATTGATAAATAATCAAATTGATTGCTGTTTGTTGCTTGAATATAACAAAAATGACCATTTGATGAACTACATCCATATGCACATACCATTCTGAATTTTGTTTCTGATGAAATAAAATATATAGCACCTCCATTTTTTGTGGCCGTACAGTTAGCAAAAACCGAGTCTATAATACTCATCGAATATCCCATTATTTGAACAAATACAATTGACCCTGATCCGAAATATCTTGATGTTCTACTAAAAAAACAAGAAGAAACATCAATATTTGAATTTTCATATGATCTTATGCCATCAATATTCTCATTTGTGCAACTTATATAAATAAGAGACTCCAAGTTCCAAACACATATCCTAGTGATATGCTTTTCTAGAATTCTCATATCGTAATTATGTTCTTTAAAGAGTAATTTGTAACCATTGTTCTGTAAAACCTCGAAATCAATGACAAAAAATAATATTCCAAAAATATTCCTGGTAAAAAGGGACACCCTTGGTAAATTATCATTCCTGTGGTCTTTGTATCTCTCTTCGTAAAATATGAAACCTATTTCAAAAAAAATAGAACCAAAATATGCGACCATACTCATAAATTTTATATTTTTTGAGAGAAAATAGAAGAGAATTGCATAATATAGTACCTGAGTCTTTAATAAAATTGTTTGATCTGCCTTTGATCTCCTAACCATTCTGTCCTATTTTTATATCTTAATTGTTTGTTTATTTATCGTCAATTGATTTTTTCAATTAAACATGACATATTTTGAATAGTTCAATACTTGGAGGAGTAATTGAATTTTGAGGCTATGTGAACTATTGTATGTCATGTAAGCATTCAGAATTTTCTGAAGAAACGGTTTGAAGATCAGAATAAATACAATATTTTTACATGGATTGAATTCAGAATAATTTGTGGTAGAGATGGCAAGTTTATTCAATCAATTTTTAGAAGCCATCAAGCATCTATATTATGTATTCGTTCCAAAAACTTTTATTATTTATTAATGCTATCAATGGTAATCATTTCGAGTATCACAAGAACTGTTGAAAGTACATAGTAAAAACTAGATTGAGAACGGAATGACTCTCGCGATGGTGTGGGCGAAATATGTCGGAACAGATCCTCCGGAGTGGATGGACATTAGAGTATCTCGGAATAAAGCTGAGATATTACATCTTAAGGAGGAACTTGCTAAGAGAGATACTATAATCGAGAACCTTAAACAGAAGGCTCTCTGAGTATGAGTCCTCTCCGAGAGCGCCTCCTCTGGATGATTCCGTACGGTGAAACTGTCCATTCTGGGCAGCTATACTGTCCTGATATTATTTTTTTATCTCCCGTAATGGGACTAATAAGAAATATTCTCGACAATCCGAAGAACACGGATCATAAACTCCCTGATGAACTCATGCATGAATCTCTAAAGGACCTCCCGACATTTCTTTACTGTAAACTCTCCGGAATGGATTAAGATATATCTCAAATCGAGAGACTCTGCATTATTCCTCCCTTAGAAGTCCATGAGTCATCCGAGAATAAAAACTGCGTATCTATATTATTTTAATAAGTTAGGTTTTCTCTTTTGAGTCTCATGAGAACATGGCAAAGGATGTCTTTCAATAAATTCATCAAAAATAGTATTGGATTATCATAAGTTAATGGTGAGCTCATTGGATCTGAATCGATTCTCATAAATTTTCGAAGGATTTGGAATTTATGGAGTATCCTATTCTGACTCCTAATGGAAGCAGATATAGTATTTTATTAGACAAATCATTCGAAAAAGAATTGATTGTGCAAAAAATCCCTTTTTTGGAAGAATGCCCGAGTTATGAATCATATTTAGCTTTATTGCATCAATGGAAAAATGAAAAAATCTTATTTTTTTCTAAAAATATCATGCCTTTTCCCATATCAGGTTTTTTAAAGCGATTTTTAACGATTCCTTTTATGATTAATGTTCCGAAATCAAAAAGACCAGTTGTAATGAATGAAGAAAATCTAATACATCTCCAAAAAATTGTTATTTCATGCGAAAGTATTAATGTTTCTCAAGTTTTCCCCGATGTTCCTCAGCACCGTCAGCCAATCCCTATTACAAATGCGATATTTCCTGTTAATAGATGGGATTCTGATTATTTTATGCCTTTCCCTGATAATAATATGTTTGATAAATTTGATGATTATTCTGATGCTGTGACTAGATGGACAAAATTTTTTTTATCTTCTTCAATTCCCAATTCTGCCAAGTATTTTCACGAGATATGGAATGTAGATATGGTTAATAATAGTAAAAGCGAGAAATCAATGCTTCAAATTCCAAGTGAAACCATGTATCAACGGTATTATGGTTTGAATCCAACAACATATATCACTGAGAGTTCCCCGTTATTTCATAGTCCTTTGTATCTTTTTAATAATCAAAATGTATATTTAGGATCGAAAGCCGTCAAGTATGTCAATGATTTTATTGAGAATGGGGTAACAATTCATGGAGAAGATTACCAAAATTTTATTAATGTTGGAAAAATGCAAATTGCGGAATATTATCCTTCCTGTGTTATCTTCCCTGATTTAAATTCGAATAATGAGAAAGATAAGAATAGATTTGCCTTTTTATGTTATCAGGCTTTAGTATCAAAGTCACAGGCTTTTCAATTTCAGATCTATAATTCATTCCTTCAACTGTTTTTTACGTCTCAAACAGGTTTGGCCTCATACTTGCTTCAAAATCATTATTTTTTCTATTCTATTCAATACATAGTGTATGAATTTATTTGTAGTCATAATCATGATTTGAATCCGATGATTCAGAGGGTGAATTTATTACGGAGAATTGATCCACCATTAGTAATTCATGGACAAAATGTTTTTCTTGAGCTTTTGTTTTCAAAATGCCTTTTTGAGAGAATCTCGACTATTAAAACCCCTCAAGTATCATCATTTGCATCTTGGTTCATACAGGCAAAAGTATTTCAGGCCACATCAATTATTGAAGAATTTCCTGAAATATTGGCAAACTGGATGTCTTCTCAGCTTACATGTATAAATGCTCCATTTATATCATTGATATTGGCAGTTCAAGTTGAAGAAATACCAGAACATTTTAAAAAGTTTATTATTCACATCCCTGGGGGACTAATTAAATTGTTGTTCGATATGTCAATTGTGTCTCCTGTTGATTTTAATTTTCTACAACAAAGAATGTTGAGAACAGCACAAATTAACTTGTTTTTGCTCCGATTACTGGAATCATACTATGAGACAATAGGTGTATCATGTTTTGATTATACATCTCCATTTTTTGTTTCGTTTTTAAGGAATTGTTTCGATATTAATCCAGCTGCGCAACCTCAGATACCACTTGATGTAGTTCCTGCTTTGATTACAAGGCTTACCTCGGTACTGGACCAATCTAACCTTTCTGATTTACTTTTTCGGATATGTAGATTCTTAAAGGCAAGAATAAGACATTTTCCAAGTCCTGAGAACCATAGAATTGTTTCAACATCCCTTTCATTATTGATGGGACCTTTTTCATCTATGGAAAGTTTCCCTGAGTTATCATTTAGATCATTTGAAAAATTATTTCTCATGAAAGAGGCGGAGTCTTTTCATAAACAATGCCCAAATTGGGATATTAGTTTGTATGAATTCATGAATTCTGCTAATATTTCATGCTCATCATCAGCCTGGCGCCTTTTCTTTAAGTGGATCACCAAGTTCAAAGACATTATATCTTTTATTTGTTCTTCACAAAAAAGAACAGGACTGATTATATCTGCCCTCAGATCAGCAAATCCTTTAACAATTGTAACAATAATTAAATACCTCTCAAGGTTTATTGAAAAAAACGTTGAACCGGATATTCATCGAGATAATCAAAGTAATAAAGCAGGATTCATATTCATGCTCGCAGGAATTCCAAACGAAATACTTGAATTAGCAGCCATGTTTAAAGAGGCCTCATTTTCATATAATGAGTTTATTAGGAAGGCTGCTTCTGGAGTTCCACCAGAAAATATACCAGAATCCAAAAGGATTCTCATTAGATCAAATAAGATAATGAACGAAAGAAATGCATGCAAACAAGTTTTCAATGGAAAAGTACTCAATCGTAAATAAATTTGTATTTTTATTATCCAAAATTTCATTTGCAAAATGATCTGTAAATTCCAATAAAATATCATCGTTTTGATGTAACTCCCACAGATTTCTTAATGGTTCACAAAAAATAATCACAGAAAAAATAAAACTTGTGGGGACTTTTGTTTTGAAATTTGGAAAACAAATCATATGAAAATGATGACCAATTTGCTCTCTAATATTTCTTAGAAATAAATATTCTTAAGAATATTTATCAGAATTTTTTGACCTTTTCTTTATCAAACTGAAAACTATGAACATTTCATTATTAATAAATGCAAACACCTGCACATGTCTTAATTACTGGTGCTGCTGGGCAGATAGGATATTTGCTAACCCATAGAGTTGCTTCTGGAGAAGTTTATGGAGAGAGGCCAATAGTCCTTCACTTATTGGATATACCTCAGGCAGCAGATAAGCTTGAAGCACTTAAAATGGAATTAATTGATTGTGCTTTTAGTAATGTAGCTGATATTATAATAACATCCGAACTTGAACCAGCCTTTAAAGATGTAGAATGTGCATTCTTTGTGGCTTCCCTCCCTTTGAAACCTGGAGAAATCAGAGTTGACCTCTTAAAGAAGAATGCTCCTATATTCAAAGCTCATGGAGAAGCTCTATCCAAGTATTCAAATCCAAACGTCAAGGTTCTTGTTGTTGGAAACCCTGCTAATACCAACACTTTAGTATCGATTCTTAATTCCCAAAATATTCCAGCAAAGAATTTTAGCTCACTCAATATGCTTGATCATAATAGAGCTTTGGCCGAGGTTGCTGACAAACTTGGTGTATCTGTTGAGAGAGTGAAGAACGTTATTGTTTGGGGTAATCATGCAGACAGCATGGTTCCAGATTTGACTCATGCATTTGTGTTAATGGATGATGGAAAGGAAGTTCCTGTTACATCTCTTGTTGAAGAATCATATTGGAGGGAAGAATTCGTTAAAAAAATTTCTCAAAGAGTGTGGCAGATCAAGAAAGCTAGAGGAAATACATCTGCTAACTCCCCAGCTCATGCATCAATTGAGGTAATGAAAGCATGGTTGTTTGGAACAAAACCAGGTCAAGTTTTATCATTCGGTATCCCAGTTCCAGAAAATTCCCCATATGGTATCAAACCTGGAGTTGTGTTTTCTTTCCCTTGCACAGTTGACTCAAATGGAGAGATACATGTTGTAGAAGGACTTGAAATTAATGAATGGCTTAGAGGAATGCTAAATGCTACTGAACAGGATTTGATCAATGAAAAAGCAATGGCTCTATCACAATAAAGATCATAAGATTTTTAATAATTAAGCAAAATTGCAAATGATAAAAATAGTCTACCCTTTGAATAAGATGATCTTGTGGCAATTTCATCTCTGATCCTGACACATTCAATATTGTTCCATTTATGAGTAGCAAAAGTGGTTTGACTAAAAAGACATCCAGCAAAATCATAACATGATGTGAATGCAGATTGTGGCTGGTCTGATATACAATTAGTAACCCTGAAAGTTGAAACATGCGCTGTGATATAGTTGCTCCCATAATTATAGAATATACTTAAGTATTCCAATGCACTATTTGTGTATGAAACTCTCAATAACCCATATTGTGATCCAAAACTGTTCTGAATAACAATAGTATATGAAAGTACAGCATCAGAAATTTCTACAGTCGCACCTGTAATAGAACTAGTGCTAGATATGTAGGCAAACGAGCATTTTGATTTATATCCTAATCGAAAGGCGGCACAACACAAAGCCTGATTATTAGAAAAATTGGCAGAATCAACAATATTCTTATTATATCCATAGGAATTGTAATAGTGTTCAGCCTCGCACTCAATACAAGAAATACATGTCATCGAAGAATAATTGCTTGCGGAAATGCTAAAAGCAGAACACTGATAATTTGAACAATTGGTAAAACCAACATTTTCTAATAAAGAATTTTGACATACCAAATACAACGTTCCAACACTATTTTTTGTGTTTTTGTTGTTAATAAATAATGTACGGGAAATTCTTGTGCTAATTGAACTAGTAGAACAATACACACAAGTACCTGACGAAGAATAAATTATACTATGAAAACAACATAAATCAATAATAAATGAACTGCTGCTGGCATATCTTGAACTATTTAGGGTCAATATAGAGGATCCAAATAAAAACACCATCAAATCAGCGAAATAAACAGAATTTTTAAATTCAATAATTTGACAGTATGTAATTTTTTAATGGGTTGAAGCCAGATGTGAATATCCCTCAAAAGATAGACAACTAATTGTTATGTATTGATTTCCACATATCTTAACAAAAGGATCCGTGTCTTTTATTAGAGTAATAATCTTCCCTATCAAATAATGATTCAGAATTTTTTGAAAGTTAAGTAATAATCAGATTCAAATTATCCCAAAAACATTCGATTGATAATGATATTTTAAGTTCAATAGCAATCAGAGAACCAAATCAACGAAAATAGGATGCGAATGTATTAAGTAATTGTATTAAAAAGAATTCGTGTTGGTTAATGATACTCCGAAAAGAACTAAAACTCCCAGAGAGGATTTTGGAAAAGATCTGGATATAATACTAGAAAAATATGGTCTTTCTCTTCAATTTAATACTTACATCAAAGATTGTATCGGTTAAATGGAGAAAAAGACAAGAGAACCTTACAAACAGAAAAACAAATGATGATGAATCATTTTTTTAGGAAAATAATACTCTATTTAGGGTTAAATATCACAAAAGTTGAATTTTTTCTTAACATCTAATTCAGATGAAAATTTAAAAAAATCTATTGTTAGAGGATACTGGTCAGTCCTCTCATTCGATTAAGTGAAGATTCATTAGAAAAATTGCATTTTTTTATGAAAATATCCATTTTACACCATTCAGAAAATTTTATTCAGACAGATCGTTTAGGGTAAATAAAATTTCAATAGATATAAACCGCCAATTTTCAAAACAATGAGCACTAATCTACAATCTGATATGTCTTTTACTGAAACTGGGAAAAGAATTGTCAGATGTTGTAGTGATGAAGGAATTTCGGGTGTAAAATTTGAGAAAATTCGAGAATTGCTTGAGATCTCTTTGATAAACCCAATTAAAACTTTGGATGGAATTGTTAAAGATGAAGTTAAAAGGGAAGATTGGAAGCCAAAAGTAAGCCAAATATATTTTAAGCCGCTTAAAGATCTGGGCGGTTCTATTATTGAGAGAAAAGAACAAGGTGAGAGTGAATTTTCTGAAATTCAGAAAGAATTGGAATATATGAAAGATTTATTATTGAAAACGCAACAAGAACTGTCTCGATATGAAAATTTAGAAAGCAATTACAATAAAATTAAAGAAAGAGGTTATGAAGAATTTGATCAATTGTCAGATACTGACTTATCAAGTATAATGTCTCAAATCGGAGAGGAGATGCGGCATAGGAGAGATTTAGTCATAGAAACCCCGAAAAAATTCATGTTTTCCTCATCCGTTGTTTTTGAGAATCCAAATGAACGAGAATTTCTCAATCAAATAAATCATCAAAATGTTAGAAATTGCCCTCATAATGAATATGAGAGTTTTATGGGGAAAGATTTGGTGACAGAATGTGATTTATTACCAGAATCAATAGGTAAGAATATTCAGAGAGCAAACCATAGACAATTTAGAATTGACAAGGATAATTCATGCTCGGACTCTTTATTAACAAATGAAAATTCTTTAATGACTTCAAATTGTTTTGATCAGGATTGTTCAGCAAATGGTCTGTTTTATACAAATAATTTGGAGAATTCGGCAATGAATGAGAATCAACTAGATTCCACATTGAGTGTTGCTTCACAAAACAAGGAACAATATGAAAATTCATTTTCATCTATATCAGAAAAGGAGAAGCAATTAGAGAACACAGTTACATCACTATCAGAAGATAAGAAACAATTGGAAAATACTGTTGTATCACTATCAGAAGATAAGAAGCAATTAGAAAACACTGTTTTAACACTCTCAGAAAATAAGAAGCAATTTGAGACTACAGTTTCATCACTATCAGAAGATAAGAAGCAATTAGAAAACACAGTTTCAACACTCTCAGAAGATAAGAAGCAATTAGAGACTACAGTTTCATCACTATCAGAAGATAAGAACCAATTAGAAAACACAGTTTCAACACTCTCAGAAGATAAGAAGAAATTAGAAGACACTGTTTCAACACTTTCAGATAAGCAGAATGAATTAGAAAACACAGTTTCATCACTATCAGAAGATAAGAAGCAATTAGAAAACACTGTTTCAACACTCTCAGATAAGCAGAATGAATTAGAGACTACAGTTTCAACACTCTCAGAAGATAAGAAACAATTAGAAAACACAGTTTTAACACTCTCAGATAAGCAGAATGAATTAGAAAACACAGTTTCATCACTATCAGAAGATAAGAAGCAATTAGAAAACACTGTTTCAACACTCTCAGATAAGCAGAATGAATTAGAGACTACAGTTTCAACACTCT
>Ga0074193_1000594_pt1 | contig 57285 bp, 50 predicted proteins | sample EPASupsiteHSE605_FD_64523 | JGI IMG/M metagenome (GOLD analysis project Ga0074193, IMG submission 64523) | Bioremediated contaminated groundwater from EPA Superfund site, New Mexico - Sample HSE6-05 | ecosystem: Environmental > Aquatic > Deep subsurface > Groundwater > Contaminated ...
GAATTTCAATAATTTCATCATTCGAATACTTTACTTCGCCCACCTTAGCATCGTGGCTTGTCTTGAACAGCGAGAGTGGTGCTATACCGCTTTTCTCTGATTTCAAGCCTTCTATCTGAGATTCCACCCCTATTCCGAGGGCAGTGACAACTCCTATTCCGGTAATTAATATCTCATCATTCATAATCCAACCTTTTAAAGAGTTCAAGATGAAGATCAAATTTCTCTCCCATAAGTTCACACCAGCCTGCGATTACAACATTAAGACTTGAATGGCCGGCAAAACCAAGGAGCATATCAATAGCATCGTTTTTTTTCTCCTCAGGCAATATAAAGAAGGTGTTTTCACCCTGAAACTTATGCTCTATGCATATCTCTCCCATAACGATATTTGGCAATGTATATACAAAAACAGCGGGACTGGCCATGCTGTCGCCATCTATCTCTATTATTCGCTGGTGTTTAATATCTGTATTGAGAGATGAACTGAAGTTAGCCATAAAGAGACCTTTGCTTTTAGATGGGACTGCCTCTATCCATGGGTTGTTCCTGATTAGAAACGAGGCCCCTGTGCTCCCCAGCTTTGAGAGATCGTCCATTTTAAAAAACTTCATACTCTTGTTATTCAGCTCCTTGTTGCACTCCCTGATAATCGAACCAAAATCCTTGACCCCCTTAAGAGAATACGAATCTATCAGCTCCCATCCCTTATCCTGAATAGTTGAAGGCTTTTCTGAAACAGACTCCAGAGCATATACCACAGCTGCATTGCATCCACCAAAACCTGAAGCGGTTTTAATACATCGGACAGATTTATAGGCTTTGTGTTCACCATTAACATTTAAAAACATAGGTACCCCAAGTTCTTTAAAACCCAACGTCCCTAAAAGCTTTTGATTCTTCAGCTGCCAGAAACAGGCAATGCTTTCAATTACTCCCGATGCCCCCAGGGTATGACCCCAGTACGGCTTAAGACTTTGCACAACACTGTTTTGCAGGTTTGCCCAATGAACAGCCTTAGATTCCATTTCGTCGTTGTACAGTGTTGCTGTTCCATGTGCATTTATAAAATCAATATCTTCATGTGAGACTCCGGCAACACACATCGATTGCAATATTGCCTCTCCAAGACCGTCACCTGTACGGGATGGTGCCGAAAGGTGGTTTGCATCATTACTCACAGCTCCTCCCTCTACAACAACCGGATCTGAATCTTTTGAAATCTCTCTTTGCGATGTAAGAATCACGGCTCCTACCGCCTCTCCCAGACTAAGTCCGTCTCTTGAAGAGTCGTATGGGATACAACGCGTCGGGCTAATCGAATGAAATGCCTGAAAGCCGGAAACAACAAAATGCGAAAGAAGATCGGCCCCTACTACCACCGCATGAGTACATATACCTCTCTCTATCAATCTGGAAGCAGTGATTATTGCATTTACCCCGGAAATGCAGGCATTTGAAATAACCAATGGAGAAATTCCCATTTTCCAGGATTGTGCAGTTTTTTTTGCAAGATTAGACAGATATACCCTCTCATCAATCTCGTCATTCTTTGATTTTAAAGCATCAATATCACCCTTGGTTGTGGAAAACACAAGTATGGTCTCTTTAAAAAAAGAGTCTTGATCCAAAATATTCGAACACTCAACTGCCTCTTTTATTGATAAATTGATGCGTTCCTCCAGGTCATGGTTGTCATTTAAAATTCTTGCTCCCTGAAAAGGTCTATAATACAGAGCCTTGTCATCTATCTCCTCTATTCCGGAATTATAATCGAGAATCGAGGACAGATTCTGCCTTGTAGTAAAACCCAAAGGACTGTAAATGCAGTCCCCGGCTACATATACTTTTTTTTTCACTATTCTGTCAACTTCCATCTTTTCTGCCAGTTAAGAAAAAATTCCGGATTGTTCCACTCTAGCACTCCCTCATTTCCAAGAAATACCTGTATTGAATAACCTGTCGCAACAAGCTCTCCATCTGATTCCCTGTAAATATTGTATTCGAAATGTATCTTTGCTGCCGGGTTGTAAATATACTTTGTCTCCACAACAGCAACGTCGCCGTATATCAAAGGTTGTTTGTATGATACGTGTAAATCTACAACCGGTGCAGTGAATCCTGCATTGTATATGTCCATATATCCGATCCCGTAATTGTCCCCAAAAGATTCCCTTCCGTCTTCGAAGTACTTTACATACTCACCGTGCCAGACGATTTTCATCGAGTCCACCTCGTTGAACCTTACCCTCACTTTATTTCTGTGAACCAATGTCAGACTGTTCTGTGGCCCTCTCTTTTTGCGCATATCTTATTGGTTATTATCACTCCTCTTTTGTAAAAATATCTTAAGCTCTCCTGTTGCAATTACCTCCCCCTCAATCTCAACCACCGAACTGACAAGAGAGACATCCATGAATTTCTGAACCTCCCTTGTTGTTGTTTGTAATGTCTTACCCACCGATGGCAATTTTACAACTTCGAATTTACTCACAGCACCTATAAATCCAACGGGAATCTCCTCTCCTTTTTCTATAAACTCCACTCCTGCACATACTGCAGCCGACTGAGCTATATGCTCAATTATTCCGGTCTCCTGAAAAAACCCTCCTTCACAAAAAAGGGAGTCCTCTGCAGGTGTATATCCGGTATAGGAGGCATCGCCCTCTCTTCCGTAATAAGAGTCAACCATTACCATAGGATACCTTTGCGGGATATATTGTAATATCCCCTCTCCGGATATCAAGGCTTTCTCAAATACTCCCATATTAAACCCTTTTTATTTCTTTTTATTCGCATTTCATCCATCTGTTCAGACAACGGATCATCGGGAAATATCCAAGCCTTTCCTGTCTCCAGAGCCATTCTCTTACATTCATCGTAATCAAAACCATCTGCCAGATAATATGTTGGTTGCAGTAGTGTATCTTCCGGTAAAATTTTTCCTTCATCAATCGCAATCCTATGGAGAGGTGTCCCTGGGTATATTCTCATACCAATATAAGGGAAAAAAACAGAATATCGAATTTTTCCGGCGTTCTCCATTGTCTCAACAAGAGTCTTTTTTGTCTCTCCTATACCACCAAGTATCAAGAAATGAGCATAATATATATTATGCTTCAAACACCTGTCGGAGTTCAGCAGAACATCCTCGAATGAGAAATTTTTGCCATATCGGTGCATTTGTTCGGTGCATAGTGATTCTGTTCCAAATTCAATGTGTTTCAATCCCGAACGTTTAAAAAGTGCCAGAATATCGTCGGTGAGGTTGTGTGGCGAGAAGTAAGCCCCCCAATTGACCTTAATTCCGCTTCTGATGATTTTTTCTGCCAGTTCAATATTGTAGCTGTTGTGTATGTTGAATACTGAATCAGTAAAAAAGACGTAATTTATTCCTTTCTCCTTATATAGTCTTTCGAGGTTGCCGACAATAAGGTCGGTATCCATGGTTCTCACCTTTCTTCCATCGATTATAGGATAGGAACAATATATGCAATTGTAGCAGCATCCTCTTTTAGTCTGAATATTGAGCATGCCGCTTTTCTCCCAATAAAAATCAGAAAGTGTTTCATTAAAGCTTATTTCCAACGACTTAAGATATTCAACATGTTTATTGACCACAATATTGTCTCCCTTGAAGTACGCAAGACCCTCAATATTATCATTATTCACACCAGATATCAAGTTAAGGATCAACTTCCTCAAACTCTCTTCTCCCTCTCCGATTATTCCGTAATCTGGTTTTAATATATTCAACAACTCCTCGGGATATATGGAAAAGCCCGAGCCTCCAAGAATTACAATACCTTTGGAATTTGCTCTTATAACATCTATAATCTCTTTATACCCCGGTATAAAACTTGTTCTGTCCAAGGAGTTGGCTCCATCTATGTTCCTGATGGAAACACCAATAAAGTCTGGATTATCGTTTCTAAGAATTTCTGCTAATCCATCAATTGTTCCCAGGTTCATATCAAACAACGACACCTCTGTCTCGGGCATGTTCTTCTTAATATATGTATGAAGATATGAAATACCTATCGGGTACACCGGATATGGGTCGGCCAGACGATTTGCAGAGACTAGCAGTAACTTTTTATTCATCATATGTTCCAGAAATTGTAATAGTTATACCACTGTTCGGGATATTCACCAACTACTCTTTCCAAAGTAGTGACATAATCCTTCATAAGTGCAACCTCCTTCTTTTTATGGGGTTCGCCTGAATAGTCTCCGGCCATGGTAAACTCAAATTTATATCTCTTATAGCCTGTCCTTACGGCAAAATAGAAAACAACGGGTGCATTAAGTCTTGTTGCAAGGACGAATGGACCTAATGGAAATGCAGCCATAGAGCCCATGAACATCATGTCAAGGTGCTTTTCGCTCTTGCTGAGTCTATCCCCCTGAATGGCAATATATTTACCTTTTGAGAGCGCATCTCTTATTTCAAATAGATATGAGAATGAATTTTCAGTTATGGGAATAACGCCGAAAGTGTCAATCTTTTTCTGAGCTTCAAGTATCTTCTTGATATTCTGATATTCATAATCCATCATTACAACCATCATCTCTTTGGAATACTTGTCAAAAAAAGGGGAGCCTATCTCCCAATTGCCAAAATGCGCCCCTATAATAACCACTCCCTCGGAACTGTTTAAAACCTTCTTTACATTGTCCGGTTCAGAGAAATCGAAAACAAATTCATTGTACTTTCCGGCACCTACAGCTACCCTGTCAATTATAGACTGACCGAGGCGAAAGAAATTCATATAGAGAAACTTCAGCGATGTCAACCGGCCTTTTTTAAGGATTTTCCTTGAATATTTCCATATTGCCGAAGTTGCTTTAGGTGCAAAAGGGATGTAGTATATGACTACAAATGAAAGCAACGAATATGCTGCCCCAACACCAAAATTTTTAATTAGAAATACAAACGAGAGGTACCCTAATGTCCCGCCTCTGGATTTTCCGCTCCAACTCTTATTAGATTCATTAGGCTCCATTAATTCTGGAATTAATGAACTGATAAAAATCCTCAAAGGACTTTATCCCGACAAAATCTTTTGCCTTTACAGTAAAACCAAAATTATGCTCAATCAAAACTACCATATCGACAAGATCCAGGCTGTCCAGATCCAGAGTCTCCATAAGGGGAGCTTCCGGTTTGATAATTGAAGCATCCACCTCAAACTCTTCCGCCAGAATCGTGTTTATTTTTTCTATCAGTACACCGTCTATCATAGTTGTGAGAAAGTTATATTTTATTAATTATGAGAGTGGAATTAGTTCCTCCAAAACCAAAGGAGTTTGAAAGCAAGGTATCAAAACTATAATCCACGTATTTTCCGGAAATATTCAGCTGCGCCGATGCCTCATCGGGTGTTTTGAAATTAATGGTAGGAGCAATAAATGAATTTTGCATCATCAGAACCGAATAGACCACCTCGCTTGCACCGGCCATCCACATTTCATGACCTGTCATACTTTTTGTAGACCCTACATACGGTTTGTGTGAGCCAAAAACTTCTGCTATTGCCTTTGCTTCGTTATAATCTCCAATAGGAGTAGATGTTGCATGAGCATTTACATACTGAATCTGTTCAATAGAGAGACCTGAGTTTCTAATTGCCATCTGAATAGATCTTTTAGGTCCATCAACATTTGGTACAGATATATGTTCACCGTTGGATGAGAAACCGTAAGACTTTACTTCTGCAAGTATAGGGGCTCCTCTCCTAACGGCAGATTCGTAACTCTCCAAAATCAACGATGCCGCTCCCCCGCTTGGAACCAGTCCATCACGGTCCGCATCAAATGGTCTTGATGATTCTGACGGAGCATCATTTCTCATAGAGAAGGCATTCAACCCATCGAAACTACTTACTGAAAAGGGATTGACCTCTTGTGCCCCTCCGCAAATAATGCAATCCTGCAAACCCGATTGTATCATAAGGAAGCCCATTCCTATAGCGTGAGAACCACTTGCACAGGCACCGGCAATAGTAATATTTATTCCTTTGAGCTTAAAAATTACAGAGAGATTCATTGTAACGGTCGAGTTCATGGATTGGAAAACCGAACCGGAACCAACCAACGTAGTGTTCTTCTTTTCCCGTATAAGGTCCACTCCCTCCATAACAGCTTGTGCACTGCTGTCGTTTCCATAAAGTATACCAACATCATGCGAAGCCAGAAAGTCGTTGTCAATATGAGCATTATCAAGGGCCTCAACTGTTGCCATATATGCATAACCGGCCTCCTGCGACATTGATATTCTTTTTCGCCTGTCCAACAGAGGCGTCAGGTTTGGCTCAGGAAGGATACCGGTAAGATAAGATCTGAAACCAATTGCCTCTCTGGCCGGATCAATTCCAATTCCGCACCTTCCGCTCATGAGCGATCTCTTAACCTCATCGAGGCTCTGACCAATACATGAGTATATCCCCATTCCTGTTATTACAACCCTCTTCATACCATTAAGTATATAGACCTCCATTTATAGAAATTACCTCTCCCGTTATATATGACGACCCAGGAGATGCCAGAAATCCAACCAGCTCGGCTACCTCTTCAGGTTTTCCGAACCTGTCCATAGGGATTTGTTTCTTTAGCATATCCTCGTCCAGTCCCTTAGTCATGTCGCTCTGGATAAATCCCGGCGCTACAGCATTTACCGTAACTCCCTTTCTCGCAACTTCCTGAGCTAAAGCCTTTGTAGCTGCAATAACTCCTCCCTTTGCTGCAGAGTAGTTTGTCTGTCCCGGTAGCCCCTTTATTCCTGAAAGTGAGACTATGTTTATAATCCTGCCTGATTTTTTAACCAGCATATCCTTAATGAGTGCCTGAGTTACATAAAACATTCCGTTGAGCGACACCCCAATAACCTTGTGCCAGCTTTCCGGCTCCATCCACAGCATCAGGTTATCTTCCCTTATACCGGCATTATTCACCAGTATCTCAATATACTCCTTTTCATGAACCTCTCTCCAGCTTCTAAGTGCCGCGTCAACCTCTTCCTTTTTCGAAACGTCAAATTTCAATATTGATGCATCTCCCCCTGCCTTTGTTATAGCGTCCATGGTCCCCGTGGCAGCTTCCTCATTATTTGTGTAGTTGACAATAACCGAGAAACCCATAGTGGCAAGTTTCAGACATATGGCACGTCCTATTCCTCTGCTCCCCCCTGTAACCAAAGCATATCTCATATTAGTTCTCTTTTAGATAATTGATTGTGTTTTCGATATCTTTATGAAGAGGTGTGTCATCTGCAAAAACCGGAAAAAATGATCTGATCTTGTGATATACGTTCCGGCTTTCATCTGAAAGATCTTTATCTATTTTCAGATAATCAATCGCCTGCATCAATGCCATATATTGAATTGCCAGTACCTGAAATGAGTTTTCAATAACTGTTTTTGCAAGCAGGGCCGAGTTTGTACCCATGCTTACAATGTCCTGATTGTCATTATTATTTGGAATGCTATGGATATACATCGGGTTTGAAAGTGTCTGGCACTCTGCTGTTGTAGAAGTAGCAGTAAACTGCGCAGCCTGAAGTCCGTAATTCAATCCTAAAACTCCCAGATTAACGAAAGGCGGGAGAATTCCATTGATTTTATCATGGAAAAGATAGTTGAGTTGTCGCTCGGCAAGCATTGTCAGCTTTGTAACCGCTATTTTAAGCTTGTCCATTTCAAAACTCACATAATCTCCGTGAAAGTTTCCTCCGTGATAGATATTGTTTGACTTATCATCAACTATAGGGTTGTCGCAAGCGCTGTTAAACTCGGTTACGACCACCTTCTCTGCATTTTCAATTGTATCGTATACCGGCCCAAGTATCTGAGGCACGCATCTTAGAGAGTAGTAACTCTGAACCTTATGCACGAAGATAGACTCGTTGTGATTGTTATTGTACAATTCGCTCTCCCTCTTTTTGAATCTACCGGAACTATTCATGATTACACGCATCTGATCTGCTATTGCAAGCTGTCCGGGGTGAGGTTTAGAATTATTTAAAGGTTCAGAAACGAAATCGTCGTATGCATGTGTTATTTCGTTCATCATTACGGATGCCAGAACAGACCACCTCAGGAGCTTCTTTGCGTTAACCAGATTAATGAATCCTATGCCGGTCATCATTCCCGTACCATTGGCAAGAGCCAGTCCCTCCCTTATATAGATGGAAATTGGCTTGAGCCCGTACTCATTCATTACAGAAGCAGTTTCTCTTATCTCTCCCTTGTGTCTTACCTCTCCTTCCCCTATAAGTGTTAGCGCTATATGTGCCATCTGCACCAGGTCACCGCTGGCTCCGACACTGCCATGTTCAGGAATAATCGGATATATTTCAAGATTTAGGAAATTGACCAGAAGATTTATAAGTTCCATGTTGACTCCCGAGAGACCTTGTAAAAAGGTGCTCATTCTTGCAAGCATTGCTGCTCTTACATATATGTCATCCAATGGTTTTCCGGCACCTGTGCAATGGCTCCTTATTATATTATATTGAAGCTTGATAAGAGAATCATCGTCTATCCTGTATTGTGCCATGGGACCAAATCCGGTGGTTATTCCATAGATTATCTTGTCTTTGCGGAATTTGTCCAGAAAAGCAAAATTTTCCCGGATTCTCTCAGCTATAGCACTGTCTATAACTATTTCTTCCCTGCCCTGTACTATTTTTTCAATATCTTCAAAAGAGATATCCTTAGAAATTCTAAACACACTTGTATTACTTAGGTAATTATCCTCGCAAAATTAGGCTAATTTGGTAAAAAAACCAAATAATTTTATCCTTGAACCTTTAACCCTAAACACTAAAATTTGCTTTTGGTCCTTTTGTCATTAAGGAATAATTTAAACGCAGTACTCCCAAGAACTTCTGTTTCATTACATAGTCCCAGGACAAATCGGCCAACCCCCTCATAGCTGCACACATTTGTCTTAAAGATGAACTCATTGTCCGACATTTTTGAAATAAATTGTTCAGAAAGAGGATACTCTTCCATCAGAAGATTTGCCGCCAGCATGGTGAGCCTGAGCTCTACCTCTAGCTCGTCAAATCCGGAAATCCTGAATACATCGGTCTTTGCTTTTCTGTGAAAGGATTCGTTGCACCAGTTCTTTTCTATCCTTACGACTTCTTCTATACGAGCGACCTTAAATAGTTTGTTCTGATTGCTGGCAGGTTCATAGCAAAATACCTGAACCATATTTGTATCAAATGCAAACGGCTCTGTCAGTCTGTCAGTGACATTGCTACTGTTGGACGAACGGTAGTTCTTAAGTATCACCTGCTCCTTGTATTTAATCGCTTCTATAAGATTATTAACAATGTTAAGCTGACCGGGATGCACAACCACATCTGCGATTCTTTTGAAATCATATACTGAATAGAGTTTTTTCTTTAATCCCCCAAGGGCCGGATTTTCATCATCAATAGATTCAATAGCCTTTTTAAGAATAAATGCCTCTTCCTCTGTAAAATATACTAGTTCCGAAATACTCCTGAATTGTTTTGACTCTTTGCTAAGAGAGTAAATCCCGTCAATTTCATTAACCAGAAAACCGGCATTTTTAAAAGTGTCGATATATCTGTATGCCGTTCTTACAGATGTGCCAAGTCTATCTGCCAAATCTTCAACAGTATATCTTTTGTTATTAATTAAAAGCTGCATTACTCTCAGCAACCTTTCAAGTTTTGGTTGATCCATAGCTATATGACATTACAATTTGCTAATTTATGCATTTTTAGATTACTTTGCAGAAAATAAATCTGATGACAGAACTTCACAAAACGATGGCCTTTTTTGGTGTAGCAAGAGAAGATCTCCTCAGGCTGATACAGATAGCCCTCTCAAATGGCGGCGATTATGCAGATTTGTATTTCGAACACAGTATCTCCAATGAGATAGCTTTAAGGGATGGCGAGGTAAATGCCGCAGGGTCACATATAGACTATGGAATGGGCATACGTGTTGTTTACGGCGACCAGACAGGTTATGCATACACAGAGATTACGACAATGAAGGAGATGGAGAAAGCAGCCAAAGCAGCTTCTCAGATAGCCACTTCCAGCATAAAGTCAGTACCCCCAATAAGAATAAAGCCACTCAGTTTCACCAATTTTTATCCAATAATAACCTCTTGGGAAGAGAACCCTATATCCAGTAAGATTCCGTATCTGCGAAATATGAATTCAAAAATTTTTGAACTTGATTCCCGTGTAAATAAAGTACTTGCAAAAATCTCGGACTCTACCACCCAAATCCTGTTTTTCAATTCAGATGGCCTTCTTGCCTCTGACGAAAGGCCGATGGCTTCTATTACAGCTACATGCATCATGGAAAGCGACGGCAAGGTCGAGAATGGCAGTTCATCAAGAAGCTTCAGGACAGGTTTCGAGTTTTTGTCGGACGAGCTTGTTAATGAGGTGGCACAAGAGGTCGTAGAGAGGACCGCATTTTTGTTTAAAGCAATCCAGCCAAAAGGAGGGGAACTTCCTGTTGTCATGGGGGCCGGAGGGTCAGGAATACTGTTGCACGAAGCTATAGGGCACGCCTTTGAAGCCGACTTCAACCGGCTGAACACATCAATTTTCGCAGACAAATTCGGCAAGACAATATGCTCCTCCGAGATCTCAGTCATTGACGACGGCACCATTCCCGGAAACCGAGGCTCTGTTAATTTCGACGACGAAGGTGTAGCCGGACAAAAGACATATATGGTAAGGAACGGAGTACTGACTTCATACCTGCATGACAGAATAAGTGCCGGTTATTATAAAACCACACCTACCGGAAACGGGAGAAGGGAATCATTCAGGTTCATGCCTCTGCCAAGGATGCGTGCAACATACATGGAAAACGGAAAAAGTAGCGAAGCTGATATAATATCATCTGTAAAACGGGGGATTTATGTTGACAATTTCTCCAACGGACAGGTTCAGATAGGAGCAGGAGATTTCACTTTCTACGTAAAATCGGGGTATCTCATCGAGAACGGGAAACTTACCCGCCCAATTAAGGATATAAACATTATCGGAAACGGCCCGCAGGCTTTGGCCGACATTGTTGCAGTAGGCAATAATTCTATTATAGATAATGGCACATGGACATGCGGTAAGGAACAATACTGTGCCGTATCTTGCGGAATGCCAACCGTTCTTGTTAAAAAACTGACCGTAGGAGGGGTTCAGAACTGATGTCAGCAAATCCAAAAGAAACAGCAGTAAAGGCTCTTGAGATATCACTCAGGAAAGGTTGTCAGGCAGCCAGGATAAGCCTTAACATAGCAAAGCAGTGTTCATACTCAGTAAGGAACGACAAACTTGACAGGTTGCAGCAGTCTACCGGTTCTTCTCTTTATATCCAGTTGTATGTAGACAACAGATACGGTTCATTTTCCACAAACCGCACAGAGACAGAAGAGATAGGTAATTTTATAGGAAAGGGCATAGAGGCAACCCGGTTGCTTACACCTGATCCATACCGCAGACTTCCCGACAAATCTTTGTACTTTACCGGAGGTGGTGCAGACCTGGAACAGTACGACAACTCTGTAGAAGCCATCGAACCCTCAGAAAAATCAAAAATTGCATTCGCTTGTGCCGCTGAAGTTTTGGGTAAGGACAAAAGGGTAATAACCGTGAACAGCGAGTACGGCGACACCGACGACTATTTTTACATGATTGACTCACAGGGTTTTGAAGACGAAAGCAGTCAGTCTACATTTACTGTTAGTACCGAATGCTCTGTCAAAGGGCGTGGTGATGCGAGACCTGAGGCGTGGTGGTATGAAAGTTCTATTTTTTTCAACAATCTCAAAATTGATGGATGCGGTACAAAAGCACTGGAAAGGGCACTCAGAAGGCTTAATCCAAAAAAACTCAAGTCCGGGAAATATAATATGGTTGTCGAGAATACTGCTTCAAGCAGGCTGATATCACCAATAATATCTGCCTTGAACGGGGCCTCAATTCAGCAAAACAACTCCTTCCTCAAGGGAATGCTTGGCAAACAGGTATTCTCACCATCTTTTACACTTTTTGACAATGCACACCTTGTTGGTGCGTTTGGGTCCAGGTATTTTGATGGTGAAGGGGTAGCAACCAAACCAATGAACATTATTGAAAATGGCTTAGTAAATACATATTTCATAAATACATACCACTCGCAGAAGCTTGGAATGCCTGTTACTGTAGATGGCCCCTCAGTCTTAAATTGCCTGATGAAAGGCAATGAGACTGCAAAGACGTACAAAGATCTGGACTACATACTGTCAAAGTGCATAAACGGGATTTTTGTAACAGGATTCAACGGAGGAAACACCAACTCCTCTACTGGGGATTTCTCTTTCGGAGTTGAGGGCTTTTATTTTGAGGATGGAAAAATATTACATCCAATCAAAGAGATGAATGTAACAGGAAATATTATTTCGCTATGGAACAATATTATTGAAATTGGCACAGATCCAAGAAATTCAAGCAGATGGCAAATTCCCACCCTGGCTTTTGAATTAGTGGATTTTAACGGAATATAAACATCTATGAAAAAACCCGGGCTTTTTATCTCATTTGTCCCTATCATTTTTCTTGTTGCTATGATCTCTGTTGGAGTTCGTTTTTTTGGAGATAACATCTCCTCCGGACCATCACAGATATCTCTTTTATTAACGAGTGTAATAAGCATAATTATTGCAATCGGTTATCTTAAGGTTCCCTGGGAAAAATTAGAAGCAGGCATGATGGACCACCTTACCAAGACCGGCTCTGCAATTTTCATTCTTCTAATGATTGGTGCACTTACAGGGTCCTGGATGATCAGCGGTGTTGTACCCACAATGATTTTTTATGGCCTCAAACTAATACATCCATCCGTTTTTCTAGTTGTTACATTTGTATTATGTTCAGCCGTATCTCTTATGTCCGGCAGCTCATGGACAACTGTAGGCACCATTGGTGTTGCAATGCTTTCAGCCGGCCAGATTCTTGGCTTCTCCGCACCATGGCTGGCCGGAGCAATAATATCAGGAGCATATTTCGGAGATAAGCTTTCTCCGCTGTCAGACACAACCAACCTTGCAGCTGCTGTAGCTGGGGTCGATTTATACACCCATGTCAGATATATGCTCATTACTATTGTTCCTGCATTTATTTTGACCTTCATTATTTTTGCTGTTGCAGGATTTGTCATTCCTGTATCATCGTCGATAAACATAGATAGTCAGCTTGCAGCAATTTCAACTACATTCAAGATATCTCCTTTTTTATTTCTCATACCTGTTTTTACAATAGTTATGATTGTAAAGAAGGTTTCTCCATTCATTACTCTGTTTCTCTCTGCGGTAATCGGAGCAGTAGTAGCATGTCTGGTACAGCCAGATCTCTGCTCTCAGATAGCTGTCGGAGTAAGTGGTAAGTTTACGGTCTATTTTGTCGCAGCCATGAAAATGCTATCGGGGAGTGTTAGTATAGATACCGGGGATGCAATGCTCAACACACTCACTGCAACAAAAGGAATGGCAGGAATGCTAAACACTGTGTGGCTTATACTTTGTGTTGTGACATTCGGAGGAGTAATGGAGGCAAGTGGTATGATACAGGTAATTACAGAGATGATGTTGAAGTTTGTCAAAAACACATTTACGTTGGTTGGCTCCACTGTTGCATCTACAATCTTTTGCAATATAACCCTATCCGACCAATATATGGCAATATTGCTTCCCGGAAAAATGTTTGCTGAGACATACAGAAAAAAGGGTTATGCACCGGAATTACTCAGCAGGACACTGGAAGATTCAGGCACAGTGACTTCTGTGCTCGTACCATGGAACACTTGCGGGGTTGCTCAATCCGGAGTTTTACATGTTTCTACACTGGCATATCTTCCCTATTGTTTTTTCAACATAATCACCCCTCTCGTAACTCTTTTTGTTGCAGCTATCGGATATAAGATAAGACGAAAAATTTAGCACAATATTTGCATATGCAGTTATCTTTACAAAATATATTACTTTAAAATCACAGAAAAAAATGAAAATCGGCACTAATAAAGTTGTTGCTCTGTCCTATACTCTTGTTGTAGATGGAGATGTCATGGAAACGGTCACAGCTGACAAACCAATGGAATTTATCTTTGGCACAGGTTATCTTCTGCCAAAATTCGAAGAGAATGTAGCGAACAAAGAGGTAGGAGACAGCTTCGACTTCAAACTTTCAGCCCTTGAGGGATACGGCGAGGAGAATCCGGATGCAATTGTAGAACTTCCTAAAGATATGTTCATGATTGAGGGAAAAATTGAGGATGGTCTGCTTACAGTAGGCAATGTACTTCCAATGCAGGATTCTGATGGTAACCGTCTTCAAGGTACCATCGACGAAATAAAGGAAGATGTTGTTGTTATGAACTTCAACCACCCTCTTGCGGGTGCTGACCTGCACTTTACAGGTACTGTTGTTGCAGTTCGCGATGCCAGTGAAAAAGAACTTGCCAATGGACTCCATGGCGAAAAGGAAGCATCTTCTTGCAGTACAAGCGGCGGATGTTCCGGTTGCTCCGGCTGCGAATAAGTACACGTAAGTACACGGGGACGCAGTGTAAACAGGGAGGCACATCGTGTTCCCGATAAAGATAAAAAATGGGTAAATCTGACAAAATATCAGGTTTGCCCATTTTTTTATTTGTTTCAGTTATTTACATTCCATGCTCGGTGGGGCAAAAACTCCCTTGAAGTTTTTCATAAATTGTTTATGCCCTGTAGTATATAAAAATAATTTCAATCGACATTAAATGAAAATAATTCATATCTTATAGACAATGTGCTACATACAAAAAACTTCAAGGGAGTTAACACATGGGAAACTTCAGTGAACAGTTTGGTACCCACTAAAGGAGCGAAGTGTGTAAATCCAGACAGTAATTGCCATCATGAGCGTTGATGTGAGATAGTCACATACACAAATTATGTGTATAAATAACATAGTGGTTGGTTGTGATATACTTGCAATGAAGATTTGGGCACCCACTAAGCGAAAGTAGCGCTCAAAAGAACTATCTGTGTAGTTATAAGCAAATTGCGTACATAATCCGAATAAGGTGCGGAATTCGATGATGCTTATCAGGAGGATTTGGGTACCCACTAAAGGAGCGAAGTGGGTAAATCCAGACAGTAATTGCCAGCATGAGCGTTGATGTTAGATAGTCACATACACAAATTATGTGTATAAATAACATAGTGGTTGGTTGTGATATACTTGCAATGAAGATTTGGGCACCCACTAAGCGAAAGTCGCGTTTTGAAAAACAACAAGCGACCCCTGCAGCTTTTTGGAAAAGCATAATCCTGGGGTCGCCTTTGTTTTTTAGCGAATTGAGCGCGAAGTGGGTAAATCTGGTGCACGTATATCACAACCAACCACCATGCAATGGAAAAATCACATAATTTGTGTTTGCGTCCCTGTATACCCTGTCATTTGATAGACGAAGCAACATTGATCCCGTCCATTGCCGACGATACTATACCACCTGCATATCCTGCACCCTCACCGCAGGGGTAAAGGTTCTTGAGGGTTACATGTGAATAGCTTTCTGCATCGCGAGGAATCCTCACCGGAGATGAACTTCTGGATTCAACTGCCATCATAATGGCATCCGAAGTTATAAAACCATGCATTTTCTTTTCAAATACAAGCATTGCCTGCTTCAGGCGACTGGTAATGAATTTTGGCAGTATTTCATCCAACGGGGCAGCAACGGCTCCGGGAACATAAGAGGTCTGAGGCAAATTGACAGAAATTCTACTTTTAAGAAAATCAGTTACTCTTTGAGCAGGAGCACACAGGTTTCCACCACCAAAATCGAATGAGGCCCTCTCTATTGCACTCTGAAACTCCATTTGAGCAAGAACTCCGTACTTATCATATTCCGGAATATCCGAAGGTTCAACAGATACAACAATACCGGAATTTGCCCATTTTGAACTTCTTTGCGAATTTGACATACCATTCAGGACAAGTTCTCCCGGCACAGTAGAAGCCGGTACCAGGATACCTCCCGGACACATGCAAAAGGAGAAAACTCCCCTACCCTCAATCTGTGCCACCAGACTATATTCTGCAGTTGGCATAAATGGCTGGTATTTACCATGATACTGAATCTTGTTTATCAAAGACTGAGGATGCTCGACCCTTACCCCCATAGCAAAACCCTTTGACTCAATCTGCCATCCCTTTTGTGCAAACAATCTGTAAATATCCCTGGCAGAGTGTCCTGTAGCAAGAATTACAGCCACTCCTGTAAATTCCTCTCCTCCGGCACATCTAACACCCTTTACAGTGTCTGCCTCAAGAATTAAATCCTCTACCCTGGTATTAAAATGATACTCACCGCCATGCTCAGTTATATGGTTCCTGATATTTTCTATTATTGCAGGTAGTCTGTCCGAACCTATATGCGGATGAGCATCAATCAGAATATCCTTGTCTGCTCCAAAAAGAACCAACTGACTCAGAACTTCGTATATATCACCTCTTTTACTTGATCTGGTGTAGAGCTTTCCGTCTGAGAATGTTCCGGCTCCCCCCTCTCCAAAACAGTAGTTTGAATCAGGATTGACTATTTGTTCCTTATTTAGTTTGGCCAGATCGAATTTGCGTGAGTGCACATCCTTGCCCCTCTCAAGAATTATTGGCTTAAGCCCTCTTTCTATGAGCTTCAATGAGGCAAAAAGCCCGGCGGGACCTGCTCCTACTACTATTACAGGCTGCCCTTTGACTACATTTTTGTAATTTATCTTTACATACTTGTCCACCGGATTTTCAGTTGACAAATATCCCTCTACCCTGTATCGGTATAGTACATCTTTCCCCCTTGCATCGAGAGACCTTCTGATTATTCTTACATCTCCTACAGATTTGGGAGAGACACCCATGGAACGGGCAGCAGTATCGATCATCTCTTTATGAGTAATCTCAACATTCAGGGGTGTGGTTATTTCAAATTCACGCATAATCTAATATCCTGGATACAGGAGTCACATCCAGGTCACAGGTATGACCGGATTTGAATTTATAATAGCCTGTTATTGCAATCATTGCAGCATTGTCTGTGGTAAATTTGAATTCAGGAACATATGTGTTCCATCCTCTCGATTTCCCCTCAGAGAGAATTCTCTCTCTCAATCCCGAATTTGCAGAGACTCCTCCCGCAATCGCAATTTCCTTTATCCCTGTTTTCTTAACCGCCAGTAATAGCTTATCCATAAGTATCTCAATCAATATGTGCTGGAACGAGGCACACAGATCATTTATGTTCCTGCTTACAAATTCAGGGTCCTCCTTGATGCTGTCACGTAAAAAATACAGCAGCGATGTCTTGACTCCGCTGAAACTGTAATTGAGATCTGCAATCCTCGGTTTAGAAAACCTGAATGCCTTTGGATTTCCCTCCTTAGCGAGTCTGTCAACAACAGGGCCTCCCGGGTATCCCAGATCCATGATTTTTGCACATTTGTCAAAAGCCTCACCTACAGCATCGTCAATTGTCTGACCAATTATTTCAAACTTCAGAAAGTCGTCTACCCGAACAATTTGAGTATGACCCCCGGAAACCAGAAGACACAGAAAAGGAAATGCCGGGTGGCTCTTCTCCTTTTGGGGCTCTTTTATAAAATGGGACAATATGTGTCCCTGAAGATGATTTACATCTATAAGCGGCTTATTAAGGGCAATGGACAAACCTTTAGCAAAGGATGTACCTACCAGAAGAGAACCCAGAAGTCCGGGACCTCTTGTAAAAGCAATTGCATCGATATCCTTCAGCTCAGTTTCAGCCAGCTTGAGAGCCCTGTCAACAACAGGCAGTATGTTCTGCTGATGAGCCCTGGAAGCCAGTTCAGGTATCACACCTCCGTACTTGCTGTGTACATCCTGATTTGCCATAACGTTTGACAAAAGCACCTCGTTTCTGATGACAGAAGCCGATGTATCGTCGCACGATGACTCTATTCCAAGTATAGTAATTTTCATGTTAAAATATCTTTTGCAAAAATGGCTCTTTTTTAACAAATAGCTCCACTTATTTGATTAAATTTGTTGATTAAATTTGAGCAAATTAAGATTTTCAGGAAAATAGTTATCGGTATTCTCTTTATTGTTGCAATTCTGCCAATAGGAGCATATATTGCTTTGCAAAACCCCTCCCTGCAGACATGGGTGGCAAGAAAGGCTACAAACGTACTTTCTAAGAAACTTAATACAGAAGTGTCAATCGGAAGGGTCTACTATGTTTTTTTCAACAAGCTCATTTTAAACGATGTACATATTCTGTACAATAAGAAAGACACTCTTCTAAATTGCAAAAAACTGTCAGTAAGTTTCTCTGCCCGGGATCTCCTCTCAAATAAGTTCCGGTTTCAGAAGGTTCATCTTTATGACGGCATATTCAACTTGCTTATAGAAGAAGGACATACATCCAATCTTGCCCGAGTATTCAGACTTTCGGGCAAAAAGAGTCCGGAAGACACAACAGCTTTTCGTCTCGATCTTGTAGCAAATGAGATAAAACTGACAAACTTCAGATTTACATACAACAGTCCTACATCTTCGGCTGTTGATCACGGAGAGGAATTCATCGATTTTTCCGATCTTTCTCTGAGCGACATAAATGCTGAGATAAAACATGTTCGTTATGACAAGGATACCCTCCTGGCAGACATAAATTACATAAGGTTTGCAGAAAAAAGCGGATTCACCGTTAAGAACATGAATGCCCGTCTTATGCTTAGGCCCAATGAGATCAGGTTTAACGACCTTTACCTTTTTGATGGCTATACCGAATTGAAAGCCAACCATTTTTCCATGCAATATGCAAGTATCAATGATTTTAAGGAGTTTACCAGAAAGGTGTTTATGGAGATGGATCTTGACAACTCCTACCTGAATTTTATTACATTATGGAAATTTGCTCCTTCGCTTACCGACAACAGACTCTCATTCTACGCCTCCGGTGTGGTTTCGGGGACAGTTGCCAACCTTCGTACCGAGGGGCTTAAAGTCACATCTGAGTCCGGCTTGTCATTTATCGATCTTGATGCGCGAATCTCAGGACTACCAAGAAGTGCCGAGACAATGGCTTTTATTGACATAAACAACTGCACTACAACGAGCCTCGATATTGCAAGGATAATATCGACAATAAACAGCACAAAGCCAATAAAAGCGATAGCCGGTCTCTCTCCCTTTGTCAAATATAATTTTAAAGGAAGGCTCGCAGGACTGTTGAACGATTTTGTAGCCAACGGGAACCTCACGTCAAATATCGGAAACGTATATGTAGATATACTGCTGCGACAGAATAAAACTGAGAAAGGACTGGATCTGCAGGGAAAGCTCAGGACAGAAAGTTTCAATGTTGGATCGCTGATCAACAATAAATCTATTGGCAAACTTACGTTAAGAAGCACAATGTCTGCTCTTCTGAGAGACCAGGAATCTGGGGGAAGCAAATTCTACATAGATAGTGTTTTTATTAAGGAACTGGAGTTCAACAATTATCCTTTCAGAAATATTAATGCAGCAGGTAGTTATGTAAATGACGTTTTCAATGGAAAGATTATCTGTCATGACCCCAACCTTGATTTTCTTTTTCAGGGAATATTTGGTTTGTCGGCAAAAAAGGATTCATATTACGATTTCTATGCAGATATTGCTTATGCCGATCTTGCAGCTCTTAAAATTGACAAACGTGACAAAATTTCCACTGTAAGTTTCAAAACGCTGGCCAATTTTACACAAAGTCTCAAAGGAGATATAATAGGAGTTATAAATGTCAAATCGCTCGACTTTAAAAACAGCAAGGGAGATTACTCAATTGGCGACATATCTATCCAGTCTGCCTCAAATCAAAACAATTTCAACATTTCCCTCAAGTCTTCATTTGCTGTGGCAACCTACAGCGGAAACGATTTCCTGACAAAATTCCTTGATAAGATACTCAATACAACAGTTTACAAACACACATCAGCACTGCTCAGAAAAAAAGACGGCTACACATACGAGGACAAACCAAAAAAATATAAGCTTAATGTCAGCTTTTTTGATTCCAGAGCTATAAGCGAACTGATTATGCCGGGATTCTTCATTTCTGCAAACAGCACACTTATAGCCGGAGTGGATGAAAAAAATCAGCTTGATATAGAGCTGAAAGCAAACAGAATAGCTTTCAGACAAAATTACTCAAGCAACCTTCTTCTCAAAATCAGGTCAACAGAGAATGGTTTACAATCATCCATTATTTCCGACAAAATCGTCTTTTCTGGTACTAATCTGGATAGCAGCAAAATAGATATTACTGCCAGGGACAACAATGTAGGAATTGCAATAAATTTTTCCAATAAGGGAGAGATGCAGAATCTCCTGAATTTTTCATCAAATATCCTCATATCCAGATCTCCTGATAATATATCTCCTCATTTCGGCATAACTATAAATCCCTCTGTGCTGGTTTTCAACAATCAGAAATGGAACTTTGCAAAGTCCGACATTCAGGTACAGGACAGCTCCTATACTTTCACCAACTTCCGGTTGTTTGACAAAGATCAGGAACTATTTATAGACGGCACAATATCGGAGAATATCAGCGACTCGCTTAACATAAGGTTAAAAAACTTTGATATAGGTCCGGTCAATCTGTTTATGCATAAACCTTTCAATCTGGGAGGAAATTTTTCAGGAGTGGCATCCATAGTGGACGCATATAATAATCCGCAACTTCTGATTGACCTTAAGGGAAAGGGTGTTTCAGCATCAGGAAAAGAGGTAGGGGATCTTTTTATATTAAGTAAATGGGACAACCACAACAGACACTTTAACGTTTCCGTAAAGAGCAATCTTGCGGGAAGAACACCATTAGATGTTAGTGGAACATACAAGCCAAAGGATGGTTCTTTAGACTTGAAAGCAAAGCTGGACAATATGCTAGTAACATATTTCGAGCCATTTCTTAGTGATATAATCTCCAAGACAACTGGAGGTGTGACAGGAGACCTTCATCTTACCGGTAATCTTAAAAAACTATCTCTCAAGAGCTCAAATGCAGTTGCAAACGATGTTGGATTTACTGTAAACTTTACAAAGGTGGGCTATATACTTAACGGACCGCTTCTAGTCTCCGAAAAGGGTTTAAGAGCAGAAAATGCCATAATCAAGGACCGTTATGGCAATACAGGACGAGTGAACGGAGGTATTTATTATGACCATTTCTATAATCTTGGTTTCAACACCAGCATTAACTTCTCAAATCTTGAGAGTTTAAACACAAAAGAGAGTGACAATGCCTCTTTCTACGGATCTGCATTTGGAACAGGATCGTTAGATATATCTGGCTCCATCCACAAAATAGTGATGGATATCAATGCAACGTCAAACAGAGGAACAGTTATCCATATACCATTACAATCTACATCGGAGGCAGCAGGGTCCGATCTGCTCCGGTTTGTCGAGCCTCCAAAGGTCCGTATTTTCAATGAGTATGGTTTCATGGAGGTTAGCAACGAACAGAAGACCCGGAAAAGCTCTGAGCTGGATGTCAAGCTGAAAATCAACATCACCCCCGATGCTGCCATGATGATAGAAATTGACAAATCGGTAGGTGATATTATAACCGGATACGGGAGTGGATTGGTATCACTGGAGATTAATCCTTCAAAGGACATATTCAGCATTTACGGTGATTATATTATTGATCGCGGACACTATAAATTCGTTCTGCAGGGGTTGTTTAACAGAGACTTCACAATCCAGCAAGGGGGCAACATAGGGTTCAACGGAGATATTTTCAGGACAAACCTCAACCTGACTGCTAGTTACAGAGCAAAGGCCTCTATAAATACTTTAATTTCTGATACCAGCTCAGTAGGAAACAGAAGAAACGTAGACTGCCTTATAAAAATGTCCGGTCCGCTCCTGAATCCAAACCTTAGTTTCGGAATTGATATCCCTGACCTTGACCCTATAACCAAATCACGAGTTGATGCAGCTCTTAACACAGAAGACAAAGTTGTAAAACAGGTTATGTCTGTACTTGTATCCGGCAGCTTTATCCCGGACATCCAGTCAAGCATTGTGAACAATTCCACTTTACTGTATTCAAATGCCACAGAAATACTTTCTAATCAGATTAACAAAATTTTCACCCAACTGGCAATTCCTCTCGATTTAAGCTTTAATTACCAGCCCGGTCAGAATGGCAGGGATATATTTGATGCTGCGGTATCTGCTCAGTTATTCAACAACAAGGTTATTGTAAACGGGAACATCGGAAGTTCAAAATATCTGAATAAATCTGGAAGTGTGGTTGGCGATATAGACGTGGAGGTTAAACTGGACGAAAAAGGAAGGTTCCGTGCCAAGGCATTCTCACACTCTGCCGATCAGTTCTCCAATTATCTGGATTACAGCCAGAGAAGTGGTTTAGGATTGGTATATCAGGAGGAGTTCAGCTCTTTCAGGGAACTTCTTAACAGCATCTTCGTGAGCAGAAAAAAAAGGGCACAAAAAGCTAATGAAAGAGAGGCACGATTGAAGGGACAAATGGAGATTAAACCAGCAGAAGAGAAGCTTATATTCAAAGAGTAATTTCTGCTATCTCTCCTATCATTTCACGTTTATACGGCAACTCCACCCTAATGTAATTCCGGGTATATCCGAACATCTTACCTCCCTTCTGTGTACTTTCGAAAAGCACCTTTTCCACTCTCCCCTTGTTTGCATCAACAAAAGCTGCATGCAATCTGTCAGAAAGTTCTGTTAGTTTACCTACCCTGTGACTCTTGTCGGAATCCTTCACCTGATTGGCATAATCTGCTGCCGGAGTATTGCTTCTTTTCGAATATGGAAAAATATGCAGGAAAGAGGGATTGACTCCCTCCAGAAAATTATATGTATCCATGAAATCCTCGTCGGATTCACCTGGAAATCCAACAATTACATCTACCCCAATGAATGCCTCCGGCATGTATTTTCTGACTATCTCAATTCTCTGAGCGAACAACTCCCTGTTATACCTTCTTTTCATAAGAGCAAGGATTCTGTTAGAACCCGATTGAAGTGGTATATGCAGGTGTGGAAGGAACTTTTTACTTTGCGACATCCATTTTATTATCTCCTCAGTAATGAGGTTTGGCTCGATGGATGATATCCTGTACCTTTCAATTCCCTCAATTTCATCCAGTTCCCTGAGCAGGTCCAGAAAATGTTCTCCTGTGGTTTTGCCGAAATCGCCTGTATTTACACCTGTCAGCACAACCTCCTTTATCCCTTTTGCAGCAATTTCCCTTGCCTCATTAACAATAAATGAGATAGGATGGTTCCTGCTCTTTCCCCTTGCAAGTGGTATTGTACAATAGGAGCAGTTATAGTCGCACCCATCCTGAACTTTTAGAAAAGATCTGGTCCTGTCATCTGACGAGTATGCAGGAAATATTGTCCCCACCTCAGAAATTGCACATGAAAATGCCCTGCCACCCTTATGCACCGTAAAGCCACCCTCGTTTTTCAACTCGGCAATCCTCATGAAGAGGTTCTGCTTCTGGTCGGCACCAAGAACCAGATCGACCCCTTCTATGTCAAGAATCTCCTGGGGCTTTAGTTGTGCATAGCAACCTGTTACTGCAATTATTGCGTCGGAATTTATTTTATGAAGTTTTCTGATTGCCGATCTGCACTTTTTGTCGGCATGTTCGGTTACTGAACATGTGTTTATAACATAAATATCTGCCTCACTGTTACATGACACCTTCTCATATCCGTTTTCCACAAACTCTCTGGCAAGCGATGATGACTCTGAATAGTTTAACTTACACCCAAGTGTCAGAAAGGCAACACGATTTCCACTCTTCTCTTTCATCGGGACAACTGTTTAATATGAGAGAACAACTCTGGAGGCCTCTACCTTACCTCCAACCGGAGGATTAAGCTTGGATATGCTCACCCTTGCCCACTTTACCTGAGGGTATGTTCTTTTAACCCGGTTTATAATTCTTGAAGCAACATTCTCAAGCAGTTTGGATGTAACCGACATCTCTTCGCTTATTAGGTTATAGAGTTCCTGATAGTTAAGCGCATCCTTAAGATCATCGCTAATTCCCGGAGTAATCACATCTGTCTCAGCAGAGAAGTTTACTATAAACTTGTTGCCTATAATCTGCTCCTCCTCAAAGTGTCCATGATGAGCGAAGAACTCCATGTTTACAAGCTCTACAAGGTTCTTTTCTGATATATTATTGTTCATAAGATAAATACACAAGGTTTTTTATTGAGGTCCACCTTTTCGCGTCCCCATTGTTCAATAGTTTTTGTCTTGATAAATGCCCCTTCGAGAGAGATTTCCGCAGCTATGCAAAGTCTGGTTTTAGGAGAGCAAGCTAAAAGCATATCACCAAGAAGCGAGTTGTTCCTGTATGGTGTCTCAATTATTATCTGGGTCTGATGTTGAGTGAGAGACAACTTTTCCAGTTGTTTTATTCTGGCTCTTCTCTCCTCCGGTTTAACCGGCAAATACCCTGTAAATGCAAAGCTCTGCCCGTTCATTCCCGATGCCATAAGTGCCATCATTAGAGAAGAGGGACCAACCATCGGTCTCACTTCTATTCCGTTGTTGTGAGCCAGCTCAACCAGCAATGAACCGGGGTCAGCAACGGCCGGTAGCCCGGCTTCACTTATGAGCCCTACATTCTCTCCTGAAAGAAGTACTTGTATGTACTCCTCAACCTCTTCCGGTTTTGTATGTTCGTTAAGTTCGTAAAATTCCAGAGTATCAATTTTTCCCTTGAGCCCGATTTTTGAAAGATATCTTCTTGCAGTTCTAACCTCCTCAACTACAAAATGTTTTAATGTGGACGCCAGCTCCATCACTGTCGCCGGAATCACCTCTTTAGGGTCATTATCTCCTAAAGGTGAGGGTATTAGATATAGTACTCCTTTCAAAACAAAAATTTTCCAAAGGTAGGAAAAGTTTCTATCTTTATAATGTGAAAATGAGTTATACAACAAGAGTGACATTCCTTGGGACAGGCACATCGCAGGGAATACCAATGATCGGCTGCAAATGCCCGGTCTGCACTTCGGACGACTTCCGTGACAACCGTCTCCGCTCCTCTGTACTGGTCGAGCACAAAGGACTTTCAATTCTGATAGATGCCGGCCCTGATTTCAGACAACAACTTCTGCGGGCAGATATAAGCGACCTTGATGCCATTCTACTCACACATGAACACAAGGACCACACAGGTGGTCTCGACGATGTAAGGGCAATAAACTACTTCAGCAAAAAGGCACTTCCTATATATTGCGAGGCGAGGGTAAAAAAATCACTTGAACTGGAGTACGCCTATGCATTTTCCGAATACCGGTACCCGGGTGCCCCCCAATTCGATGTAAGGATAATTGATGCCGAACCATTTGTGATAGGTCATGACAATGCCTCGGTAACTGTAACTCCCATCAGGGTAAAGCATTATACCCTTCCAGTACTCGGTTTCAGAATTGGGGACATTGCATATATAACCGATGCCAATAAAATTGACGAAGAGGAGTACTCCAAACTGAAAAACCTTGATGTACTAGTCATTAATACTGTCCGCAAACAGCGTCATATCTCCCACTTCAGCCTGCAGGAGGCGATTGATGTTGCCCAGCGGATCGGCGCAAAAAACAGCTACCTCACCCATCTGTCACACCAGATTGGCACCCATGCACAACTTTCCACCGAGCTCCCCGACGGTATCCAGGCCGCCTACGACGGCCTCGTCATCACCACCCATTAGCAAATTAGCACATTAACCCATTATGCCCCCTCCCCTCAAAACAATCGGAATCACTGGCGCCACTGGCTTTATCGGAAGCGCATTATCCCAATTTCTAGAAGAGAAGGGATATCTGATCATCCCTTTGAACAGGGGATTCACCCTTACAGATGTTGATGATTGTGATATTATTATAAACCTTGCCGGCGCATCAATCAACAGAAGATGGAGCAGCAGTGCAAGAAAGCTGATAAGAGAGAGTCGTATTGAAACAACAAAAAGGTTGATCGGATTTCTGAACAGTTCTGGTTCAAAAAGAACCTCGTTGCTAATATCTGCTTCTGCTATCGGCATCTACCCCACAAGTAAAAGCAAAACAGATATTGATTATAAAACATATGACGAATACTCTCCGGAACGAGGAGATGACTTTCTTACACAAACATGCATCGACTGGGAAAATGAAGCCCTAAAAGCAAATAATAGTAGTATTAGAGTTGTCATTGCCCGATTTGGCGTCGTCCTTTCCAATAAAGGGGGAGCCTTACCCAAAATGTCACTCCCGTTTAAATTTGGAGTGGCAGGAACAATAGGAAACGGGAAACAACCTTTCTCATGGATTGCACTTGAAGATTTATTAAGAGCCTTTGCATTTCTGATTGAAAAAGAGGAGCTGAGCGGTGTCTTTAATTTCACCTCCCCAAATCCGGTAAATAACTATGAATTAACCCAGTCACTTGCCAGACATTACAAATGCCCCATAAAGTTAAGGATTCCTGCTTTCGTTTTTAAGGCTGCTTACGGAGACGCATCCACACTGTTTACCGATGGTCAGAGGGTCCTTCCAACAAGACTGATTGAGAATGGATTTCTCTTCAATTTTACGACGATACTTTGCAGTAGATTTTAGCATGTATTTATCTGATAGAGATTTACACGAACAATATTAAAAAAAATCTCAAAAAAAACATTCGCTTTGAGAATGTTGCACTTAACCATGTAGTAAACTTCAAAAAACTTCCTTGAAGTTTTTCATAAACGACTATCATACTGCCACATATAAAATTTGTCTTAAAAAATTCCTTCTGGAAATATTTTGTATAGGTTTATCTATCTGATACTTGCAAAAAACTTCAAGGGAGTTTTTCGTGAAATGCCGTAGCATTAGCACATTAGCAAATAACCCCCGAACCGAGCATCTCCTCTTCTGAATACCAGGCAGCAAACTGGCCGGGGGTGATTCCTCTTTGAGGTTCATCAAAAATTATATAAAGACCTTCGTCCTCTTTGTAGAGTCTGGCCTCCTGCAGGGGCTGACGATATCTTATCCGTACCTGATACTCCCTCATTTCACCTGAAGACATTCTGAGATCCGGCCTTATCCAGTGGATTTCACTTTCGTCTATGAACAGTCCTTTTCTATATAGGCCGTGATGGCTCTGCCCCTCCCCTACATAGATGATGTTTTTTTCTACATCTGTTGAAATCACGAAAATAGACTCAACGTGACCGCCTATATTAAGTCCTTTACGTTGTCCTATCGTGTAGAAATGCGCCCCTTGATGCTTGCCTATTACCTTTCCTGAGTCAAGAGCATACTGATATGGTTGAGAAATATCTTTCAGTAGTGATCTGTCTGCCATCCCGTACCCATGAATATTATATGCAGTAAGATGATTGTCTTTATAGAAGTCATTAAAGACTTCTACTACAACACCCTCCTTTGCTTCAAGTTTTTGCTGCAGGAAAACAGGCAGGTCTATCTTGCCCACAAAACAGATACCCTGAGAGTCCTTTTTCTCTGCCGACTGGAGCCCGGCCTCAGCCGCCAGTCTCCTTACCTCCGGTTTAAGAAGGTGACCAATCGGGAACATAGCTTTTGAGAGCTGTTCCTGTGTAAGCTGACAAAGAAAGTAGCTCTGGTCCTTGTTAGGATCGGAACCAGCCAGTATTCTGAATATCTCTTTCCCGTTTTCGTCTGTGAAACTCTCTTTTCTGCAGTAATGTCCAGTTGCTACAAAGTCCACCCCAAGATCAAGAGCAGTTTTGAGAAAAGCATCGAATTTGATCTCCCTGTTGCATAACACATCGGGGTTGGGAGTTCTGCCCAGCTTGTACTCTTCAAACATATAGTCAACGACTTTTTGCCTGTAAGCAACACTGAGATCTACAAAATGAAATGGAATGTCTAATTTTTTAGCGACCAGTTTTGCGATGGTTTTATCATCTTTCCATCCGCAATCACCATGAAGTGTTCCTGTTGTATCGTGCCAGTTCTGCATGAACAAGGCAATTACCTCGTGACCGGCCTGTTTTAGAAGAAGTGCCGCCACACTGGAATCAACTCCACCGGAAAGTCCAACTGCAATTTTCATAAAAAAAAGGGTAAGCTTGATATATCGCACCGCTACAACCACCTACCCTTGCTACCTTCCGATCCTGGGGGAGTTCAGTGGGAGCTGGTCGTATATGACTTACCCCGCACAAAGATAATACAATTTTAGGAAAAGCAGAAAAAATCTACTTGGGAAGATTATCAAAAGCAAAAGGGAGCAGTGAGCCAATATTATCTACAACCTGTGTAACCTTCTCTCCTCCAATGATAATCCTGATAGGCTTTCCTGACCTTGATTCTGACTCTGCCATAACCTGACGACACGCTCCACAAGGATATGTTGGTGTTTCACACTGTTTTTCATTTACAGATGCAGTTACAGCCAACGATTCTATAGATGCTTCAGGATATTTTGCATGGGCGTAGAAAATTGCCACTCTCTCTGCACATAATCCCGACGGGTAGGCAGCATTTTCCTGATTGTTGGCAGAGATGATCTCCCCGTTATCCAACCTGAGGGCCGCCCCCACATTAAACTTCGAGTAAGGTGCATAGGAACCCTTTATTGCTTCTATTGCTTTATCCAATAGCTCTTTATCTCTGATGTCAAGTCCTTCGTTAGAATAATATTCTTCGTAGGAGATGTTAATACTCTTTTGGCGCATATTTTTTTAATTGAGATTCTTACAAAATTAGTAATTTTGCGGGATTGAGTAACTTATCCATATGATAATAATAAGGAAATTTTGTTTTTCTGCTGTTCTTATAATAATTGCGGCCCCACTTCTCTACTCCCAGAAGACCGGCAGGGAGGAATATATAATAAAATACAGGGACCTTGCCATAGCGCAGATGAAGTCTCATGGAATTCCCGCTAGTATAATACTTGCGCAGGCCTGTCTTGAGTCAAATAACGGCAGTTCAAGGCTTGCAAAGGAGGCAAACAACCACTTCGGGATAAAGTGCAGTAACTGGACCGGTGCCACTATACTACAAGACGACGATTCCAGAAACGAGTGTTTCAGAAAATACGAAAAGGTAGAGGATTCATTCAAGGATCACTCCGACTTTCTCAGATACAGGGAGCGTTACAAGTTCCTTTTCGATCTTGAACCTACAGATTACAAAGCGTGGGCATATGGGCTCAAAAGCGCAGGCTATGCCACTAATCCTCAATATCCTCAGCTTCTTATTAAGATAATTGAAGATAATAATCTTACTCAGTATGACTATTTTGTAGATGTTGTTCCACCAAGTCCTACAAAGATTATTGCAGATCAGGAGTACAAGCCCGTAAAGAGCAGCTCTCTTTACAAATTCTCTCTGTCAAGGAAATTGTTCAGCAAGAATGGAGTTGCTTATATCGTAGGAAGCAGCTATGATACGTACGATAATCTGGCCAGAGAGTACCGTCTTTTCACATCTGAGCTGCTCAGGTTCAATGACCTCAAAAATGACGAACCAATTAAAGATGGCACAGTCATATATGTAGAAAAAAAGAGAAAGGCAGGCGATAAGTTCCTGGATAAGCATGTTTGTGAAGTTGGAGAGACTATGTATGGAATATCTCAGAAATACGCAATCGTGCTTAAAGAGTTGTACAAGATAAATAACATGAAAGCCGGAGAAGAACCTGCTGAGGGCCGGGAAATCAGATTAAGATAAAATATGAAGCGGATATTACTTGTCATTGCCATTATTCTTGCAATTGTTGCATCGTTATTTGTATACACCGGTTATCGCGCCCTTTTCAAGCCCAATGTCACAGATGGAACAGGATACTTGTACCTGCCCACAGGAACAACCTACACGCAGCTTATGGACAGCATAAAGGTGCTTGACAAAATCATTAATATCAACTCATTTGAAATGGCTGCCAAATTTGAAAAGTTATATTCAAACATTAAGCCCGGACGATACAAAGTTGAGCGAGGCATGACCAACAGGGAGATTGCACGTTCTATCAAATATGGATGGCAAAGTCCCACCAGAATAACTATTGCAGGGAATATAAGAACCAGAGAGAAACTGGCATCAATCTTTTCAAGAAAAATTTCAAGTGACTCACTTACTATACTGAATCTCCTGAAAGACAATAAATTTTCCGACTCACTGGGATTCACCCCAAATACTTTTATATCACTTTTTCTGCCAAATACTTACGAAGTTTACTGGACCATTACCCCTAAAGATCTTGTAATAAAACTAAAGAAAGAGTATGACAAATTCTGGAACCAGGAGAGAACCGGAAAAGCCAGAGAGATAGGACTCACCCCTTCTGAGGTAATCACACTTGCATCAATAGTATCCGAAGAGAGTAATATCAAAGATGAACAACCACGAATAGCAGGGGTATATATTAACAGGCTTCACAAAGGAATTCCCCTCCAGGCAGATCCTACAGTAAAATTTGCAATAAACGACACTGCAATAAAACGGATACTCTATAAACACCTTAAGATAAACTCTCCTTACAACACATATATAAACAGAGGTTTACCTCCCGGGCCGATTGTCATTCCTGCCCTTCACACAATTGATGCAGTTCTTAACTACGAAAGACATGGTTTTCAGTATTTCTGTGCAAAGCCATCGCTGGATGGTTCACACAACTTTGCGGTAACTCTGGAAGAACATAACCGGAACGCAAGAGCATACCAGAAGGCTATAAGCCGGCTTCACTCTTGATAACAGAAAGGGCTTTTTCAAAAGTCTCGTCGTATGAGGAGTTCACTACCTTGTAGTATGCCTCTGTACCAAATATAGTTCTGGCAGCCATAGCCTTTATACCGACCGCAATCTCATCTTTCGAAATCTCCAGCTGCTTAGAGTTGGGTTCAAGTTTTCTCTCTTGTGCATAACTGACAAGTTTATCCATAACACCTTTGTCTACAATAAAGTTCTTATAGAATTTTTCGAAAGAGGTGTACTCTTTTTTCCATTTGAGCCTGTTTGCATCTGAATAGTCATTCATAAAATCGAGCAAAATTCCTTTCCTTACGAGATTACTGTAATATTCTGTAAAATGGGTTGTATCTGCAGGAACAAAAATATCCGGCATTATACCCCCTCCTCCATAGACAGTTTTTCCTTTAACAAGGGTTTTGAATTTAAGAGAATCGGGGAAATGAATACTGTCCCTGGAAAAATATTCACCCTTGGTGTACCTGTCGAGCAAAGCTTTGTAATATTTATCTGATTCTCCCATTTTATACGGTGATTGGATAACCCTGCCGGAAGGCGTATGGTACCTCGCAATTGTAAGTCTTATCTGAGATCCGTCGTTTAAAGGCAGCATCTGTTGTACAAGGCCCTTTCCAAAGGATTTCCTGCCAATTATAATACCTCTGTCCCAATCTTGTATTGCCCCGGCAACAATTTCACTAGCCGATGCTGAATTTTCGTCTACAAGCAAAGCTAAGGGTCCCTTTTTATAAAATCCTGTACCATTAGCTTTTTCCTCCATTTTAGGGACTTTCAAACCCTCGGTATATACAATTGTCTGTCCCGCATCAAGGAAGAAGTTGGATATTTCGAGAGCAGTTCCCAGAAATCCGCCGGAGTTTCCTCTTAAGTCAAGAATCAACCCTTTTATTTCCATGGTTTTGAGGGTGACTATCGCACTAATTATCTCTTTTGCAGATGTGGCAGAAAATCTGCTGAGCTTCAAGTAGACTATACCGGGCTCCACTTCATAAGCAGCATCAAGGCTATTGATTGGTATCTTATCTCTTATAACTTCAAAATCAAACAATACCTCTGCACCTTTCCTCTTGATGCCCAACATCACTTTTGTTCCCTTTGGTCCTCTGAGGTATTTAAAAACCTTATCGTTTGTCAGTCCTATACCTGTGATCTTTTCTCCGTTTATAATCACAATTTTATCACCCGATCTTATCCCTACTCTTTCTGAAGGTCCGCCCAAAATAGGCGACGCTACAGTTAAGGTATCCTTTACGATGGCAAACTCTATTCCCACACCTTCAAAGTTGCCTTCCAGGGGTTCATTCATGGCCTTTACGTCCTTTGCCGATATATAAGTTGAGTGTGGGTCCAGTTCTCCAAGCAGATTCTTTACAGCATTGTCCATAAGTTTTTCGTTACTTACAGAATCGAGGTAGTAATTGTTTATATAAAACAGAGCCTGCCCGAATTTTGTTATCAGTTTGTTGATATCTCCCTGGTTCTGTCCCGGGCTCTGCGAGAACACATTTGCAGAAAAAAGACAGAATAGTAAAAGAACAGAGGTTTTGATTATATTATTTTTCATTTTTCATTTATTTTGTATCCGGAACCATCAGAGGAATTTCAAATTCCACTCCCTCCTCTGCAATATAGCTCTCTTCGAACAACTCCCTGGCTTCATTAAGAAGTACGTTAACGTTTCTGTATCTTGAAGAGAAGTGTCCCATAATTAATTGTCTTGCACCAACTTTTAGTGCAACTTTAGCAGCGTCTTCCGCTGTTGAATGCATTGTTGTCTGCGCAATGCCTTTCAGGTCCTTAGCAAAGGTTGCCTCATGATACAAGACATCTACGCCTTGTATAAAACTCGTTAATTTTTCATATGGCGCAGTATCGCTGCAGTATGCAAATGACCTTGGCTTGAATGGCGAATATGTAAGTTCAGAATTAAGCAGAAACTCTCCGTCCTCTCTGAAAATATCCTCCCCTGCCTTAAGTCTGGCAATCTCATGAAGTGTTAGAGAGAGTTCCTCTACCTGTTCCTTGTATACATTTCTCATGGGACTCTTCTCTCTGAAGAGGAAACCATAACAATCAATACGGTGATTAAGAGGGAACGATAAAATCTCCATGCTTTTTCCCTCATATATAATTGTAAGCTCTTTAGAATCCAGCACTTTGTGTATAATCTGATATTTGAACATCTCTCCGAAATGCTTTACAAAGTTGTCCAGGATTCCGGAAAATGCCTTTGGTGCGTGAATGAAAAGGTCCGCAGACCTTCCCATAAGGGACATGGTGGAAAGCAGGCCGAATATTCCAAAAATATGGTCACCGTGGATATGGGATATGAAAATATTCTGGATCTTCAGAAATGAAAATCCATATTTTCTCAGTTGCATCTGACAACCTTCACCACAGTCAATTAAAAACAAGCGCTCATGAACATTGAGAACATGAGCGCTTGGAAACCTATTCACTGTAGGAAGTGCAGAGGCACAACCTAATGATGTGAACGAAAATTTCATCTACTATTTATTAGCCTGGTCTTTGCTTTCCATTTCGCTTTTTAGTGCTGCAAGTTCGCTAATATCGCCCAGTGTTGTTTTTTCCAGATTTGCCTTTAGTTTTTTAACTGCCTTCTGTGTAGTATCTCCTTCAGAATCCTTCTCTTTTGGCTCCTCTTTCTTCACCTCTTCGAAAAGCTTAGAATGAGACAGAACGATTCTTTTGGTTGATTTGTTAAACTCAAGAACTTTGAACTCCAGTTTGTCTTCCAGTTTGGCAGTTGTGCCATCCTCTTTTACAAGGTTTCTCTGGCTTACATAACCTTCTACACCATATGCCAGTGCAACGGTTGCTCCTTTGTCTACGAATGCAGTTACTGTTCCTTCGTGTACAGATCCGATAGTAAATACCGATTCAAATACATCCCAAGGGTTCTCTTCCAGTTGTTTGTGGCCAAGGCTCAAACGACGGTTTTCCTGATCAACTTCAAGAACGATTACTTCCAACTTCTCGCCTACAGATGTAAATTCTGATGGATGCTTAACCTTCTTGGTCCATGACAAATCACTAATGTGAACAAGTCCGTCAACACCCTCTTCAAGTTCTACAAAAACTCCGAAGTTTGTGAAGTTGCGCACAGTTGCAGTACATTTTGTGCCAACAGGATATTTTTGTGCAATTGTTGCCCAAGGGTCAGATTTAAGTTGTTTGATACCAAGTGACATCTTCCTTTCGTCCCTGTCAAGTGTAAGGATAGAAGCTTCAACTTCGTCACCTACCTTAAGGAAGTCCTGTGCACTACGTAAGTGTAGCGACCATGACATCTCTGAAACGTGGATAAGACCCTCAACACCCGGCTGTACTTCTATAAATGCGCCGTAATCTGCTATAACAACTACTTTACCTTTAACCTTGTCACCAACCTGAAGGTTAGTATCAAGGGCATCCCAAGGATGCGGGCTCAGTTGTTTAAGACCTAGAGCAATACGTTTCTTGGTATCATCAAAGTCAAGAATTACAACATTAATCTTCTGGTCTAGCTGTACTACCTCTTCCGGGTGGTTGATCCTGCCCCATGAAAGGTCTGTGATATGGATAAGACCATCAACTCCGCCAAGGTCTATGAATACACCATAAGATGTGATATTCTTGACAATACCTTCCAGAATCTGTCCTTTTTCAAGTTTACCGATAATATCGGCTTTCTGAGCTTCAAGCTCAGCTTCGATAAGTGCTTTGTGTGAAACAACAACATTGCGGAACTCGTGGTTGATCTTTACGATCTTGAATTCCATTGTTTTGTTCACAAATATATCGTAGTCACGTATTGGTTTCACATCAATCTGAGAACCAGGCAGGAATGCTTCAATTCCGAATACATCTACAATCATACCACCTTTGGTTCTGCACTTGATATAGCCCTTAACGATCTCATCCTTGTCGAATGCTTCGTTAACCCTATCCCAAGAGCGCAGTGAACGAGCTTTCTTGTGAGAAAGAAGAAGCTGTCCTCTTTTGTCCTCTGCATTTTCTACATAAACCTCTACTTTATCTCCTATTCCAAGTTCCGGATTATACCTGAACTCATTGATACTGATTACGCCTTCGCTCTTGTAACCAATGTTGACGATAACTTCTCTTTTGTTTAAGGCAACTACTGTTCCTTCTACAACTTCGTTTTCGATAACTTTAGACAGAGTCTGGCAATACTGATCTTCGATGACTGATTTCTCAACATCGTAAACATTCTCTTTTTCGAATGCATCCCAGTCGAATTTATCAACCGAAACAGATACATTGCTTTTGCGTTTTTTTGTGGTTTCCGCTACCGGAGCAGCATCATCTTCAATAAAGGCTTCTAGTTTTTCGTCATTTTTTTTGACGATTTCAATTGGCTCGTCTTGATCGAGCACTTCTGTAAGATCTTTTGTCATTTCTAATTCTTTAAACTTTAAGTAGTTAGACTATATTTATAATTCTCATAATGAGAACTGCAAATGTAGAATTTTTTTTATAAACGAACAAAAAAAACAAGAATCAGATAAATCTCTGTCCGAGATGCTATTTCGATTGTTTGTAATTGGATTTGAGGCTATCTTTGGAGCAATAAACTTACAGATTATCATGGAGCAAAAATCGGGCATTGGATCTTTTTCGAAAAATTTCTGGACAGTAATAGTCATGGAGTTCCTGGAGAGGGGCGCTTATTATGGAGTGATGTCCGTTTTGTCTGTCTATCTGATTCTTTTCCCGGAAAATGGGGGTCTTGGACTCAGCAAGGAGCAGGCAGGGGCAATACTTGGTACAATTCCGCCATTGCTCTATTTTCTACCAATTGTCTCAGGTGCAATAGCAGAGAGATACGGTTACAGGAGGGTTCTGTTTTTTGCATTTACCTGTATGATATTCGGATACACTTTCACTGGATTGTCCCACTCCTACTTTCTTGTTTTCATCTCGCTTGTTCTTATGGCGTTCGGGGCAGGATTCTTCAAACCGGTAATATCGGGAACTATTGCCCGTTCGACAAACGAAACAAACTCGGGACTTGGTTTCGGAATATTCTACTGGTCAATAAATCTGGGTGCCTTTCTCTTCCCTTTGATTCTGGTACCTTATCTAAAGGCGATATCCTTTAGTTATGTATTCTATATGGCAGGTATAATAGGCGCAATTCTTCTTATTATCAACCTTTTTATTTACAAAGAGCCGGAAAAAAGGGCAAGCAGCAGGAACCTGATTCAGGTTTTCAAGGATATGTTAATGGTTATAAAGGATTGGAGGTTCATACTTATGATATTCCTTTATGCAGGTTTCTGGGTGCTCTATTTTCAGATGTTCGGAACTGTTCTGTGGTATGTGAAGGACTATGTGGACATGACTCCTGTGAACTCTGCAGTCAACTCATTTTTGGAAATTTTTGTTCAAAATCCATCATGGAAGTTTGATGTTGTACATGTAACAGTAATAAATGCAGGAGTAATAATACTGCTTCAACTCATTGTTTCCAACATAGTCAAGAAGTGGGCAGCACTGCCGACAATGATAACCGGCATAGGTTTCGGAACACTGGGGATGGGTATACTTGCGCTATCCACATCGCCATGGATATTCATTCTGGGAATGGTCACTTTCACTCTTGGCGAGATGACCACGCATCCAAAATTTATCTCATACATAGGATTGATTGCTCCTGCCGACAAGAAAGCTCTATACCTGGGCTACTCTTTTCTGTATGGTGTAATAGGCAGCAGCATAGGAGGTTTTCTGGGTTCGAGGCTTTATGTGAAATATGTGGACAATCTTCACCAACCGGCAACTCTGTGGATAATCCTTTCATGCATAGGTTTATTCAGCATGATATCACTTGCCCTTTACAATCGTTTTATTGCAAAAAAGATGACTGCGTGAAAATAGCTACTTGAGCATCTTCTTCTTTTTGAAAAACATCAGTACGATTGCTACAGCAATGAGCATTATGAACATGACCAGTGCGAAGTCAATCTTATGGCCAAAGATCGGAAGAATCACATTCATCCCAAAAATGCTCGCAATTAATGTCGGAGGCATAAACAGAAGCGAAACAAATGTGAAAAGTTTCATAATTCTGTTCTGTTCCAGGTTGATAAGACCTAAAACAGTATTCTGAAGATATTCAAGCCTTTCGAAACTGAAGTTAGTATGGTTGATAAGTGAATTTATATCCTTTATGAGAACGTTAAGTTTAGGAAATACGTCTCTCGGAAACTTGTCGCTCTTTAGGATACTGGAGATCATTCTCTGTTTATCAACGATATTCTCCCTCACCAACATCGTATTCTCCTGTAACTGATTAATATCCAATAGCAACTCCTCTCCCATGGCCCCACCAAGGCTCACCTTCTTGCTATATTGTGCTATCTCTTTAGACATCAGCTCAATCATGTCGGCATCTAAGTCTATTCTGTTTTCCAGTATTCCCACCAGAATGTGGTAGCCTGTAGGGAGGGTCCTGTAATTTGCCATTATCCTTCTCTGGATGTCGGTAAAGCTTCTTAACGGCACGTGCCTTATGGTAACAATTATTCCTTCGCAGAGAATAAACGATACTGCCTCCATACTGTAACTCTCGGGACCTGGAATGAGAAAGTTAGTATTGGCAAAAATTGTTGTTTCTGTCTCTGAATACCGCGAAGAACTTTCAATCTCCTCTGCCTGCGCCCTGCTTTGAAGAGTAGTGTTCAGAAATGTCTCGATTGCACGTTTCTCCTCTCCGCTTGGTGACGAAAGGTCTATCCACAAGACATCGTCGTAACCCAGCTGATCAAGAGCATTTATATCATCTGTGGTAACTACCTGGCCTTTATTTTTGTAGAATATTTCTAGCATGATTTAATCCGTTAAATAGTTCGTAATCTAATTTATTTACCCATAAGGGCAGAAAATTAGCCAAACCATCGGACCCTGGATTTGAGTTCGTCAGGAGCAAGGCTCCAGAACTCAGAAAGACCAGCACGCTTATCTGCATTAAGATTATATGAAACATTGTTTGCCAGATATTTCAGGGCAAACTCCTTATTAAAACCTGAAGGGTATTTTTCAACCGCCTTTTCAATATTTTCCACTCCAAACTTAAGAGCGTCGTTGAATTCTGCAATAAAAGCAGGATCTATATCCTTATTTGCGGTCCAGCAAGCAAATACAAATGGAAGATTTTTAAATTTCATCCACTCCTCAGCAAGGTCATAGACATATTTAAAATCATGTCCGTGCCTGAGTGCCTTGTCACCAATCAATAGGTATGTTTTTGACATGTCAAGAGTATCTGCCGAAAAGTTAAAATCGGAATAAACAGGTGAAATTTTCCAGAATTCTCTTGCCAGAATTTTTGTAAGCATTACGGAGGTTCTTGATTCGGTATCAAGATGGATATGATTTGCCTTTTCTACGGGAGTGCCACTACAAAGTAGTACAGAGGCTACTTTACCCTCTGCTCCTATACAAAAATCAGAGATAATTAGATTGTTTTCCAGATATGGAATTATTGCTACAGGGACTATTCCTATATCTGTCCTGCCATCTTTAAGCCTCTCAGCTGACTGGGCCGGTGTACAGAATTCCAAATATATCTTATTACGGACAGGATGATTCTCCAATCCATAAACAAAGGGAATTGTATTCAGATATGATATGGCTGACACACGGATTAACATTGCGAAAAAACATTTAAGCCAAAATTTTGGCCGCCGCAAAGTTAAGATAAAATTTCTAAATGCTCAATCAATATTTTAAACCCTATGGCTATTAGGATAACGCCACCCAAGAATTCTGATCTCTTACCTGCTTTTTGGCCAATCCTTCTTCCCCCCTTTATACCTGCAATTGCAGACATAGCAGTGGTTAATGCGATGAAAACCCATGCTATGCAGATTTTAGCCATGGAGAGGTTTATGATTGCAAGTGTCACACCAACAGCAAGTGCATCTATGCTGGTTGCAACAGCCACCGTCAACAGTGTCCTTGTTACCCTGAGGTCAACGCAAATCTCGTCACTCCTGGAAAACAGACTCCCATATATCATTTTAGCACCTATGTAGAAAAGAAGGATAAATGCCAGCCAATGGTCCACGGCCCCAATATAATCCAGCAGAGAGCTTCCTGCGAGCCACCCAAGAAGAGTTAACCCCGATTGGAAAATTGCAAAAACAGCGACAATTTTAATAAATGCCCATCGCTCAATGTATGGAAGACATATTCCCGATGAGAGTGAGACGGCAAATGTGTCGAAACAGAGTCCCAGTGACAATATGAACAGCTCCAGAATTGACATTAAGCAACTTGTTTACGCACCCTTAACAGGTACATACCCATAAATGTGAGCAAACCATTCATAATTAAAATGGTAAAGCCAAATCCGAAGCCCAGGAACTCTTTTCCTGCAAGGTCCGCAAGATAACAGATAAGAGGTGACCCAATGGCAACATAAGGCATGAATCTGTCCTTTACCTGATACTTCGTCAGAATTCCAAAGAAGAAAAAGCCAAGCAGCGGCCCGTATGTATAGGAGGCCAGAAGATAAACCAGGTCTATTACTGTCTGATTGTTAACGGCATTCAGAACAAGTATTATTATAAAGAATAGTATTGCAAATCCTGCATGTGCCCTTTGGCGGATTGCCTTTTTCCTTTTATCAGAAAGATCGCTTCTCTTGTTAAAACCTACAAAATCTATACAGAAAGAGGTGGTTAATGAGGTAAGGGCACCTCCTGCACTCGGATAGGAAGCTGAGATAAGACCGATAATAAAAAACAGTCCTACACCCAGACCAAGATACTGACTTGCTATAACAGGAAAAAGCTTGTCTGTCTGAGCCTTTGTGAATACTCCAGCAGCATCTGCCAGTCCTATATTATGCATTCCTCCAAGTTTTGCCTCAACAAAAATTGCCAGAAGAGCTCCCATGAAAAGGAAGAAATAGTTAACAACTACAATAGTGATACTGGTTGTAAATATATTCTTTTGAGCCTCCTTGATATTCTTGCAAGAAAGGTTTTTCTGCATCATCTCCTGATCAAGACCAGTCATAACTATAGTAATAAATATCCCGCTTATGAATTGCTTGATAACATTAGTGCCATGGCTCCATTTCCAGTCAAACCAGTTTGAATAATCGGAACTTGTAACAGAAGAGACAAGACTGCCAAGGTTCCAGTCCATCTGCCTTGCCACTGAATAAATTGTAAGGAAAACAGCCAGCAGCATGAATGTTGTCTGCAAAACATCTGTCCATATTATTGTCTTTACTCCCCCTTTGAATGTATAGAGAAATATCAGGAACATAAAGATAAATGTAACCAGCCAGAAAGGGACAGTGTCGCCGGGAAGAAATGTATGTAGAACAAGAACAACTACAAATATCCTGACTGCGGCACCAAGAATTCTGGAAATCATAAATACCGAGGCTCCTGTCTTATAAGTAAAGAAACCAAACCTATGTTCCAGATAAGTATATATCGAAGTCAGGTTCATTTTATAATAAAGAGGAATGAGAACCTTTGCAATGACAAGGTAACCTACAACAAAACCTAGTACAAGAGGCATATAGAAAAAATTCTGATTCAACACATTACCCGGCACAGAGATAAATGTGACACCAGAAATTGATGTACCTACCATTCCATAAGCAACAATAAACCACGGAGATTTCTTATTTCCCGAAAAATATGAACCGGCGTCTGCCTTTCTTGATGTAAGCCACGAAATAAAGAATAGCAATGCAGTGTAGAGAGTGAAGGCCGTTAATAGCCATGAGAGAGGAAATTGATGCATGATATATTACTGTTTATTGTTTTAACGGAACAAAAGGTTGACGGTTTTGGATTGACCGGCCAAGCGTCACTTCGTCTGTGAACTCTAGCTCATCGCCAAACCCTACACCTCTTGCAATAGTACTTATTTTTATTGAAAATCTGTTCAGAAGTTTATATAAATAGTAGGCAGTGGTCTCGCCCTCCATTGTTGTACTTAAAGCCAGGAAAACTTCTGTCACCCGACCCTCTTCAACTCTTTTAATCAATTGATCAATAGCCAAATCCGAAGGACCTACTCCATCCATTGGCGATATTATTCCTCCCAGCACATGATACGATCCATTATAAAGCAGTGTATTTTCTATGCTAAGCACATCGCGGATACTCTCTACAACACAGACAAGGGAGTGATCCCTTTTAAGATCGCTGCAAACCTTGCAGACCGGAGTATCTGAAATCATATTGCAATTGTTGCAATACAAGACTGCTTCCCTCATATTTATTATAGAACGTCCAAACTTCTCTACATTCTCCTTTGGTTGCTTCAACAGATGCAATGCAAACCTCAACGCACTCTTCCTGCCTACGCCCGGAAGAGCTGCCAGTTCGTCAACTGCACTTTGAAGTAACGAGGAGTGATAATTCTGTTTGAACATCACAATCCCCTATTTTTTCTGACTAAGGTAAAAATCAACAGCTTTTCTGACTGAACCCTGTGTTAGGAGAAGCTCTTTAGCAATATCATAGTTGTCTACCTGCGCCTCTTCCATGATCATTTTTGTTCCTCTATCCACCAACTTGGCATTTGTAAGCTGCATATCAACCATTTTGTTCCCCTTAACATGACCCAGACGTATCATGGTTGTTGTTGTTATCATGTTCAGGACAAGCTTTTGTGCAGTTCCTGACTTCATTCTTGTGCTACCGGTCACAAACTCAGGACCTACTACTGCTTCTATTGGAATATCAACCTCCGCAGCCAGAGGTGACCCTGGGTTGCATGTAACACAAGCAGTAAGGATTCCTCTGCTTCTTGCCTCCCTGACAGCACCAATTACATATGGTGTTGTGCCGGAAGCAGCTATTCCTATAACAACATCGTCATGATCAACACCGTACTGCTGCATATCCGACCAGCCTCCCTCCCAGTTATCCTCAGCTGCTTCAACAGCCCTCCTTATTGCTTTGTCGCCACCTGCAATCAATCCTATTACCATTTCATATGGGGCACCAAACGTGGGAGGGATTTCCGAAGCATCCAGAATTCCAAGCCTGCCGCTTGTTCCTGCTCCCAGATAAAACATCCTTCCCCCTCTTTTTATTCTTTCAACAATTCCGTCTACCAGCTTCTCAATCTGAGGTATGCACTTCTCAACAGCAAAAGGGACCGTTTTGTCTTCTTTGTTCATGTTTTCCAGAAGCTCGAGGGTTGACATCTTGTCCAGATTAATGTAATTCGAGGACTGTTCTGTAATTTTCATAACTGATATTTAAATGGATTTATGATATTCAACCAATCCGTCGATAGGTGATTTGAGTATTATACCAATTTTTATTCCGTACTGAGAAGCAATATCATTTATTATATCACTATAATGGAATGCTACAGATCCAACAAGGTTAACGGGATAATTCTTATAGTCGTATTGCAGAATGTTCCGGGTAAAGAACTCCTCCAGTCCCGACCTTAAAAGTTTGTATATATACGGATTAGTTTTGTTCTCGTTGAGAAATACAGAAAATGTTGCAAGAAACCTGTTTGGAAAAGGTTGACGGTATACTCTTTCGACAATTGAATTGTAGTTTAAGCCATATTTCTGTGTGAACAGCTCGCTGATATCGGCCGGCAACTGCCTTTTCAGATAGTCTGAAACAAGTCTCTTGCCAAGAACTGCACCACTGCCTTCGTCACCCAGAATAAATCCACAGGCAGGAACGTTGTCTGCAATATCCTTTCCATCATAAAAACAGGAATTCGCTCCGGTGCCAAGAATTCCGGCAATACCGGGTTTATGTCCGCATAATGCTCTTGCCGCCGCTAAAAGATCTGTATATGCATAAGAGACAGCTTTAGGAAATACCTCTTTAAAACAGTTTTGCAAAACCTGAATTTTTTCCGGAGACGACACTCCTGCACCATAGAAGTGAATTTCATTTACCTCAGCACTGACAGCCGGTAAAAGATGCTGCTCCATTTCATAGGTAATCTGTTCATTTGTCTGGAAGTATGGATTGATTCCGGCAGTTGTAATCTCCTGAACAGAACCATCTCTGTGAATGGCCCTCCAGTCAACTTTTGTCGAACCACTGTCTGCAATTAAAAGCATATCATAGTAATTAATTTGGCAAATTTATATATTTTGACGACCAAATCAAAGTTTACGAAATTTTCTCCAGTGTATATATCCCACAAAAGATGCTGTTAAATAGACAAAATACAGGACAGTAGTTGCATACAGCCCTTGATTAATGTACAAATAGAGTGACAGTGAGTTAGCAATTATCCAGAGATACCAGTTCTCGATATATTTTCTGGTTACCCAGTATGTTGCAAGCATACTTATAGCTGCAATAAACGCATCTGTTTGAGGCATCGGGTCCTTACTGTACTCTTTTAGCAGATACGCAAGAACAAGATAGGCAGCAGCGGCGATGGCTGTGGAAACTACAAAAACTATTAATGACATTCTTGATACTGTCTGTTTAGTGTCTGGTTCCTCTTTATCAGGCGCTCCCCATTTTTTCCATCCGTAGAGACTTACGCCCAGATAGTAGACCTGAAGCCCCATAGCAGCAAGAAGACCCGAATTCAGAAACACCGCAATATATATCAATGCAGATATTCCGCCAATCATCCACATCTCCCTTCTCTGCCTTATTTCGAGGTAAACAAAGAGTAATCCGGTTACGGCTCCAAAGATTTCAATTATGATATCACTCTGCATGATCAGAATCTGAATGCTACTTTTGCAGTAAAATTAATTCCTGCCTGCGGATACAAACCCTCCTCTATATATGTATTTGCTCCATTTGAAAATTCTGCCATATATATCCACGCATTTGAGAAGTACTTCCTGTTGAGTATATTATCTGCATAAAGATGTATATCCATATATGAACGGCTGCTTAGTTTGAAGCTTTTTGTTGCCTTAAGACCAATTACATAATAGGAAGGTATCGATCTGGAGTCGGAAGATGTGTTGTCGTAGTATTGCTTTCCTACATACTTTCCACTCAGCGAGAGAGATGCACTTTCCAATGGAAAAAATGAGACCATTGCCATTCCTGTCGTCTCTGGTGAAAATGAAAGGTCTGTCATCTCATAAAAACTGCTTTTCTGAGGTAAAGGGTTCCAGTCATTGTCATTATCGTACATATCCGTCCATGCTGTGTAATTTTTTATCTTGTTCCTGCTAAGAGTAAGGTTTGCATCAATCCTGAGTTGTTTTAACGGGTTCCACGCTACTGCCATTTCCATTCCCCTGCGTGATGAGACCGGCACATTCTCCTTAATGACATAGCCTGTCTCGCTTAACTTGCCAGTTGGAACAAGCTGGTCCTTGTACTCCATAATGTATATATTTGCCGATAATACCAGTTTCTTCAGGTTTAACCTGTAACCGGCCTCATAGTCAATCAGTCTTTCGTCGCGTATTTCATCGGCCCTGCCTGATTTTATAGACTCTTTGATATCAGACCTGCCCGGCTCCTTTCTCCCGACGGCCATCGACGCATAAAACTGATTCTCCGCATTCATGTTATAGGTCAAACCAATCTTAGGATTAAAAAATTTGTATTTCATTTTGTAGTCTACAGACGCCATATCTTTATCCTCTCCTCTGAGTGTAAACCTGACACCTCTGTACTGAAGATCTGCAAAAGCCACTATTTTTCCGGTTATATTGAACTCGCCCTTTACAAAAAAGGAGAAGTCGCTTTTATAACCATAATTGTCGTACCATCTGAAGTTTTCCTCTATATTCTGATTGTACATTGCCCATATAAGGTCACCAAAATGGTCGCCATGGTAATATGAGTATGACAAACCGGCATTTGCCCTGATTCCGGTATTGTTATACGTTAGGTTTGAGACAAATGCAGTATACTTGTTATCCATTGCCTGTTGGATTACAACATCAGATTTTTTGTAGACACTTCCCTCTATTGTCTGATTTGGAAGTCCGAAAGATGAGAATTTCCTTGCCATCTTGTAATTCTCATAATAGCCGTCGCCTTTTGTGAAATGCAGGGTGCTGCTCAATGAAAGATTGTCATTTAAGGTCATTACATAATGACCCTGCAGATGGTGCTGGATATAGTTGTCGGTCTCATTATCGTAGTAGTGGACGTTCCCCGCAGCATCATAATACATACCTGCCGGATTATATCTTCTGTCGCTCTCCATCTTCTCCCTTGAAATACCTTCCCATGTTATTCCCGATTTCTGATCTCCCATTATATAGTTTATCCTTATGGCAGATCGTCCTTTTAACCAGCCTATTGAGGCAAATAGTGAATTAAGGTTTGTTTTTGCATTTCTTATGTAGCCCTCACCGGAGTTATGTGAATATCTGACATCGAAAGATAATCCGTTACTCATAAGACCTGTTCCTGCACCAATCATGGTCATATAGCTCTTGTAACTTGCCACTCCGGACTCAGCAATGCCATATGCCTCAGGTTGTGCAAAGAGTGTCCTCAGGTTGATGCTTGCTCCAAATGCACCTGACCCGTTTGTAGATGTACCCACTCCTCTTTGAACCTGTATATCCTGTAGAAAACCAGCAAAAGATGGGATATTGACCCAGAAAACCTCCTGCGACTCTGCGTCGTTGAGAGCTACACCATTAACAGTAACATTGATTCTTGACCCTTCGCTGCCTCGTATCCTCATTGATGTATAACCAAGACCGTTACCACCCTCTGTGGAAGTTACTACAGATGGCATGAGTGATAGTACCATTGGCAGCGATTGAGCGGGAGAGACTTGTCTTATCTCTTTGGATTCCATACGTGAGTAGCTGACCGGTGTGTTTTTCCCGGCTCTCCAGGCTTCGACAACCACACTGTCCAATTTAGAAATTGTTGTTTTCTCTTTTTGCCCGGTACTTTGGGCAAGGGATAGAAAAGGCAATAAAAAAACCCCGCAGAATAAAGTTAATTTCTTCATAATTAATTATTTTATTAGCAGGGGGATATAGAGAAACAGAAACACGTTTTCCCTTCGCTAGCATTACCTAGATCAGGTGAAAAGGGTATGATCTCAGCCCCTTATGGGGCACCCCCAGCACTCTTCGTGAGTGCACCGCAAAGATATAAAAATTATCCTTATCCAAGCTTTTTATTACCTTTGCAGAAAGGTGGGGCGCTCTATCGCTCTTTTGAGAAAAGGGGAGGAAAGTCCGGACAGGAAAGAGCAAGACTCTGTGGAAATCACAGCTGGAGGTAACTTTAGGTAATTCGTAACAGAAAATAACCGCCTCTAAACAAGGTAAGGGTGAAAATGCGGGGTAAGAGCCCACAACTCTTTATGGCGACATACAGAGGGTACGACCAGTCTCCTGCAAGGCCATGTATACCAGCTTCAAGGGCTGCTCGTCCATCGCTGGGGGGTAGGCTGCATCAGATAAATGATAGGGACTCTTTTTGAGAACAGAATCCGGCTTACAGACCCACCTTTTTTTTTCTAGAATAATTTCGGATGGTCCTCCTCAAACTGTCTGAGTATTGTTGAAATGATAGCCTCGCGGAAGAATTTAGTCTTTGATTTGACCTTATATTTCTTACAATAGAGTTCAACTGCCTCCATTTCCTTATCATTGAATACGATAGCCTTCCTGTGCTTCCGTTTGAGAATATCCCTGGATTTCAAGCTATTTCTTCAAGATTGATTTATACTCTTCCATCCCTCTCAAAGGATAACAACTTTCTGCAAATTTCAGCCATTCAAGAGCCAGATCCCTCCTGCTCTTCATTTCGCATGCTATAGCTATGTTGAAAGCCGCACATGCAGACATCAATCTGTCAGACGTGCCTGTCTCTGCCATCCAGATATCCATTGCCTGGTCCCAGTTGAACTTCTGTGCCTGGTTATATGCCTGGCGCCACTTATTGTTATCATAGACATAAAGGTAACGTTGAACGGTTGCCCACTGGTCAAAGAAATTGCCCGATATGTTTTCTGCTATATTTTTGGTTGCCTCCAGAAGTGACTTATGGATCCTGGCGGTTATTGCTGCCTCTTTAAGGTCGCTTCTGAACAAAACTTCCCACAAAAGTGTGTCTGACTGAAAGACTGTTGTTAATTTATCTGCTGTTATTCCGTCATAAACGTCTACAAGTGTAGTGAATGGGACAAGTACATATGATGAAGAATAATTACCTCCGGAAGGCAATCTGTCGGAACCCGACATAACCGGTTGTTTAACATCTAAATTTTTTATAATCATTAAAATATCGGCATTGGTCTTAAGGGACAAAGACTGAATGTAACCGGTATCCCAAATGTCCGACGTGTCTGCATGCAGGTTGAAGGCAGGAATGGAGCCCACTTTATAAGTGAGCTCACGTTCTATCTCTGCCGATACTGCTGCAGCAAGTTTAACCATAAGAAGCGAGTCATTATGACTGTTTCCGTTTATCTGCGAAAATACAGCTATGCTCTTACCCGACAAATCCAAAGGGTGCTTTGCAGGCACTTTGACATCTACGTTGAGCAGTTGTACAAGCGGTCCGCACGAGGAGACCATCAGTGCTCCAGCGACGACCAGAATAATGGTTTTTAATCGGTTAAGTTTCATAATACAAAGTTTAAAAAATTACATCTTCATTCCGCCACACACAGAGATAACCTGTCCAGTCACATAAGACGAAAGATCAGAGGCAAGGAAAGTGCAGACATTGGCAATATCTTCAGGTTTTCCACCTCTTCTCAAAGGAATCTGTTCTGCCCACTGTTTCTTTACATCTTCAGGTAGTTTGTCTGTCATATCTGTAAGTATGAATCCCGGTGCAACTGCATTTACGCGAATGCCTCTCGATCCAAGTTCCTGAGCAATTGATTTTGTAAGTCCTATCAAACCCGCTTTAGATGCAGAATAGTTTGCCTGACCTGCATTTCCCGATACTCCAACAACCGAACTCATGTTAATTATGCATCCCGATTTCTGACGCATCATCACAGGTGTTATGGCATGGGTGAAATTAAATGCCGACTTGAGATTGACTGTAATAACGGCATCCCACTGCTGCTCGCTCATTCTCATCATCAAACCGTCCTTTGTTATACCTGCGTTGTTTACAAGTATGTCTATCCTGCCGAATTCGTTTATACCCTCTTCAACTACCTTATGAGCCTCGTCAAAAGATGCAGCATTGGATGCAACTGCCTTAACTCTTACTCCGTATGCTTCAAGTTCCTTTTTTGTTGCTTCACCGTTTTCGTCAATAATAAGATCTGTAAAGATTATGTTGGCACCTTCGGAAGCATATTTGATTGCTATGGCTTTTCCAATTCCTCTTGCTGCACCGGTAATAAGCGCAACCTTTCCCTCTAATAGTTTCATAATAATTATTTATTTAGTTAAATTTAATCTTTTCGTATCAAAGAGTCTGCCAGAATCTCTTCATGACAGACATTAGTGTGTCTGACTGATAGCTTATCACCTGTAATGTGTCCGGAGTAGACCCCTTCATAACTTTAAGTTCCATTCTGTATGGTTTATCCATCTTGAACACAGGTGCTTTATCTATATTTCGCAAAGCCTTTTCCACATCCTTTTTAATTTGTTTGCAAACGCTTTCAGGTGAATAGTTTACAGCACATGTCCTCCCGATGGGCTCTTTTGTTATTGTTGTAACCACATTCTCTCCAAATGTCTCCTTTGCCTCTCTGCTGGTTTCAGAATCTCCTGCCACAAATACGACAGGTACCCCAAATTGTCCCGCGTAGAGACTGTTGAATGCCGGTTCCGACATGGATACTCCGTTTATCGACAGGTCCACCACCTTTAGTGACATGGTATGCGATAAAACTCCTTCTGTAATACCTGCTCTTGCATGTGCACCAATAAACAACAAAGCATCATATGTGGAATCTATTCCAATTACCATGGTTTCAGGTGTATTTGGTTTCCTGCCCCTTATAAGTTTGGCTTTAGGGTTGAGTCTTACCGGATCTACGCTTATGTTTGCACTATGTCCGTCCCTGACAATAATCTCGGTGGCTCCTGCTGCCAAAGCTCCTTCAATTGCTGCATTCACCTCATTTGTAAGCAAATCGCAGTTTCTTTGAAAATGGACGTGACCTGGGTAGATCTCATCAAATGTAACCACTCCGGCAATACCTTCAAAGTCGACCTGAATCATAACCTTAAGCCCGTTTTTTTTTGAGGATTCACCTGTGGAAGATGAACATGATACAGCAAAAATTGCCAGTAATGAGATAAATAGAAGTTTTTTCATTGTTCTTGTTATTAAATTAATCTGGCCAGAAGATCATATTCGTCTGCCTTCTCTATTTCAACATTAGCAAATGTACCAATTATATTTTCAGAATGTTCACCTTTTTGTTGAGAATCGGCTCCTATCAGTATCTCTCCGTCAACCTCAGGGGCCTCCTTCTGACTTCTTGCAACCAGCACTCCATCAGACAGAGAATCTATAAGAACCCTCTCTTTTGTACCTACTCTGGAGCGATTGTAATTGAGAGAAACCTCCGATTGTACTTCCATCAGTTTTTCGTATCTCTCATCCTTTGTCTTTGTCCTTATGGTATCCTTTAGGTTCTGCGCTCCCCAGGTTCCCTCCTCTTCCGAATATGTAAAAGCACCCAACCTTTCGAACCTTGCCTCTTTCACAAAGGAGAGCATCTCCTCGAATGCTCTTTTATCTTCTCCGGGGTGTCCTACTATCATTGTTGTTCTAAGCACGATTCCCGGAACCTTCTTTCTGAACTTCTCTACCAATTGTCTGGTTTGTTTGCCATCTACCGACCTTCTCATATTTGCCAGCACTTTATCAGATACGTGCTGTAATGGAATGTCGAGGTACTTGCAAACCTTAGGGTGATTTGCCATAACGTCAAGCAAAGCCTCCGGAAATGCTGCCGGATATGAGTATAGGATCCTTATCCATTCAATCCCTTTTACATCTCCCAGGCTCTCTATTAGTTGAGCTATTTTTCGTTCTTTATATAAATCAACTCCGTAGTATGTTGTATCCTGAGCAACAACTATAAGCTCCTTTACCCCTTTATCTGCCAGATATGATGCTTCATTTGTCAGAGATTCAATATCCACAGATTTGTGTGCCCCCCTGATAAGCGGAATGGAACAGTATGAGCATATCCGGTCACATCCTTCAGAAATTTTAAGATATGCATAGTGTTCCGGAGTAGTGAGAAGTCTCTGGTTGTTGAGGGTTTCGTTCCAATTTCCCCCTATTGCCTTAAGGACAGATGAGGCATCAAAAGCACCAAAAAAACCATCGACCTCCGGAATGGACTCTTTCAACTCCTGAGAATATCTTTGTGAAAGACACCCAAAAACAAGTATTTTTTTGATATACCCTCTGTTTTTTGCATTTACCGCTGCAAAAATTGTGTCAACAGACTCTTGTTTGGCATCCTTTATAAAACCGCATGTATTGATAATTACTGTATCGACACCTGCTTTTGCGAGATCCTCCCCTTCGGGTGATATTACAATGCCTTCATGGAAAATCTGCCTCAACAGATGCTCAGAATCAACTCTGTTCTTGGAACATCCAAGGGTTATCAATTGAACTTTCCTGATCATTCTTTTTCTTTAGCCTCTTCATTGGCTGGCTCTTCAGGCAACTCAAAATCCAAGCTTGCAAATTCCTTCAAAGTATTGTACCAGTCTACAACCTTCTTCATATGAGAAACATAGAACCTGTCCCTGTCGTATTCCGGAAGTACCTCTTCAAAGAACTTCCTTAGTACATCCGGATTTGATTTTGCTTCAGGTGCAACATTGTCCTTAAGCACTTCGTGCATCTTTACCAGAATTTTATGCAGTGGCACCTCTTCGTCGGTGGTATAGACAGATATGTCTGACAGTGATGTAAGTCTGGCGCTCATTCCAAAAATTCCTCTTTTCTTTGTAGAGAGTGATTCCACAATAACTCCTGCACTTGCCTGAGAAATATATAGAAAGAGTCCGGGTTGGCCGGATATTGATACGATTTTTTGTAAATTGGTTTTCATTTTTGATTTTTAATTAAACAATTCCACGATCTTTTTTAATTTTTTCATATGCCTCTGCAATGCTTTTGAACCTCTCCTCGGCCGCCTTCTGGACATCGCTGCCCAGACTTGAGACTTTATCGGGATGATGCTTTATAGCAAGCTTCTTGTATGCCTTTTTAACCTCTTCGTCAGTCGCATTCTTATCAATTTCCAGTACCTGATATGCTGCGTCAATGCCTTTATCGAACATTGCAAAGACCGATTCGCTCTCATTGTGGCTTATACCAAGTGCAAGTGCAATTTTCCTTAGTACAACAAGCTCATCGCTGCTGACCGTACCGTCTGCAAGTGCTATTCCTGTAAGAAAATGAAGAAGCTGGATCCTCGCTTCAGGGTTCATATATCCTTTTATCTGGGCTCCTACAGATATAATGTCAACATCCTTGGTTAGTATGTCTTTTAAAAGCCGGGCCGACTCTGTTGCTGCCTCCTGACCAAAATTCTGAGCTATAAACTTTTTGACAAAGTCTAGTTCAGATTTCATAACTCTTCCGTCTGCTTTCATGACAGATGACGAAAGTACCAGCAGCGATACAAGGAAACTGTTTCGCTCCTCTGTTTTTGTATAAGGGGTACCGGTTACATGCTCACTGTTTCCTTCAAGAAAAGCAGCTACTGCAAAGCCTAATATACCTCCGATTGGTCCCCCAAGTGCCCATCCCACTGCACCCGTAATCCATTTTCCGTAACCCATAAATATTTGTAATTAATTCTTTTTCACTTCATCTATTATCCGCAGAATCTGTGGTAACACAGCTCTTTTTCCGTCTGCAAATATAACGAAATCGGCCATTTCCAAGCGTTTTTCGTCGCTCCACTGTTTATTGATTCTCTGTTTAACCAGTTTTTCTTCTAAATTGTCTCTCTTTATCACTCGTCTTATCCTGACATCCACCGGGGCAGTTACAACTATCACCTTATCTGCTATTGAGCGGAATGTTGGTGTTTCCAGAAAAATTGCAGACTCATAAACAATCATATCCACTCCCCTTTTCTCCTGTTCGTCTCTCCATTCATAAAAATCTTCAAGCAACCTTGGATGAACAATCTGGTTAACCTTCATCAAAAGTTCCTTATTGGAAAAAATAATACCTGCCATTACGCTTTTCTGGAGCACTCCATCTACAACAATATTATCTCCCAGCAACTCTACCAGCCTGTCTAACAAATTCCTATCGATTTTATACAACTCTTTTGCCCTGTCGTCGGCAATATAGGCAGGAATCCCCAGTGCAGAAAATATTTTCACCACATAGGATTTTCCGGTACCGATACCTCCTGTACAAGCAAAACAGAACATTTTAACTATCTATTTGATTTTTTGTATAATTCTGCATTCGACAAATTTTGGCTCAAATTCTAAGGATAGAATTTCTTTTGGTATCTCCGACAATTTTGGTTCCACAAATGAGTTAATTGAATTCAGCACCTCCTGATAGTCAATTATGGCGACGAACTTCTCCTTCTCCATGATTTGTGAATAGCTCAATGGTACCCGATATGTCATCTTAACCTCTTCCGGGAACAGGCCAATCTCCTTATCTTCAGGTGTATTTATAACCTTGGCTCTCACCATAATGCTCTTCTCTACATATCTTTCTATCTCAAGAGTATAATATACCTCCTTCTGAGATAACCGAATCCCGGGGATATCTTCCAAATCAACGACTCCGTTAATACTTTCCTCAAGATTATGGAACCTTTGAGGTATGGTATAGATGGAATCAATTTTATCAATCAACGAATAATCACCATAGATTGTGATAACATCGGGATTGAATTTTATCTTTCCTGTTGCCATATGCTGACTTTTATAAGAAGCCGCATATTTTGAGGCAATTGCAACCTTTTTATTTATCTGTCTTGGAAAATTAAAAAAAAGCGTGTCTACAGAAAAATTCTCAATCTCCAGATTTTCTCCGAAGCTTTCGCCAAGCTTGTCTCTTATATCTGAACTCAGTACAAAGTATTCATCAGAAGAAGAATTTGCTTTCAATAACCGACGGTTAACCTGAATATAAATAGATTCTTCGCCTTTAATGTACCTCTGCTGTAGTATGTAAAATCCACTTGATCTGCCCTTTAAAGTGAGAAGATTATTTGAGAATGCATCAGAGGCCCTACCCTGAAGATTAGTAGAGAGATGCACCCTGTATGTGAGGTATGTACTGTAATCGGCAGATAGTTTGTGTATTGACCATATGATAAAAGCAAGAAAGAGGCAGAACAAAAAAAGTAATACTTGTCTGCCTCTTTCATAAGAAATTTTTAGTTTTCTGAGCTTTATCATAAAGCAAAAACTATTTGCTGTTCTGAATATCCGAAACGTCTTTTACAAGTGAAGATTTATCTACCCTAAGTTTAACATTGCTATCTACCTCTACTAGTACATATTGTTCTTTTACATCCACTATAACTCCGTAGATACCCCCCATTGTAATTACCTTATCTCCTTTCTGAAGACTGTTGCGGAACTTAACGAGCTCTTTCTGTTTCTTCTGTTGAGGACGAATCATGAAAAAGTACATAACCACAAAGATTAAGCCCATCATTACTAGGAAACTCCAGTTCCCTGCTCCGGCTGCTGCCGGTTGTTGAAGAAATACAAGAAAATTCATCTTATTCTATATTAAAATTTATACAAAATTAACTATTCTATTGAGCCTACCAAACCTCTGCCCGATTTTTCAATTTTACCATCCCTTTGTAGTCCAAGTAAAATTTTGTCTAAGATGCCGTTCACAAACACCTTACTGTTTGGTGTACTGTAGTATTTGGCAAGCTCTACATATTCGTTTATTGTCACCTTTAACGGAATATTCGGAAAACATATTGCCTCTGTAATACCAAGTACAATAAGAGATGTATCGGTTGCTGCCAGGCGGTCGGGATCCCAGTTTAAGACATATTTGTTCATCAGCTCAATATACTCATCATAGTTTATCATAGCCTGTGTAAGTAGCCTTAATGCATATTCCTTGTCCTCATCCTTAATAAATACCTGAGGATGCGTTATTCTGGTATTGAGCTTCTGCACAGACAACTTCTTGAGGATAATGTTTATAACAAACGCCAGATCATCTATCCAGTATAGGTTGCTATCTTCAAGAATAGTGTAAAAATCTTCATTTTCGTCAAGTTCTGTTTCAAAAATATTTACAACAAGCTTAAGGTCTTCTTCAAAGCTTGATGTAGAGGCATTCATGTACTCCTGATAATATTCTCTCTGAATAAGCACATTGAACAGTTTCTTGACAAATGCCTCGTTCTCCATCCAGAACTGGCCGTTGCTTTCGCAAAATTTCACAAGTGGTTCATTGGATTCCAGCTTTTGAATATACTGGTTATCGACAAATTTGCGGTTGGGCTTTGATTCCTCGGCAGTTGGTTGAAATTTTTTAAAACCAGTTTCAATTTTTGCTTCGGCTACCTTTTTAAGGGCTATCGGAAGAGATAACAGGAAGTAGTATAACTCCAGAGTTTTATCACAACTTATCAGCAACTCTTTCTCGGCTCCGGAAATTGAGTCAGAACCGGAGTTAATCCTGCTGAATAAAACCTTAAAAACTTTAACACGAATCAATCTTCTACTAATCATAAAAAAATTATTTAATAATATTTTACAAAGATAGATTTTTGTGCACAAAAAATAATTTTATCTTTGTAAGAGAAATTTAAATACGACAAAAATGTACTTTGAAGATTTTGACAATGCAGATGCGCACGAGCGCAATGGGGATGATGTTTTTTCAAAACCAATAAGGGCGGGAAAGCGCACCTATTTCTTTGATGTTAAGGCTACTAAAAACAACGATTACTACCTGACAATCACAGAAAGCAAGAGGAGATTAGACAGAGATGGCAGATTTGTCTATGACAAGCACAAGATCTTTCTTTACAAAGAAGATTTTGACAAATTCTCTCAAGGGTTGGAAGAAATCATCCAATATATCCGCGAAAAGGCTCCGGTGATGACAGAAAAGCCACTATCTGAGACAGCACCCAACTCTTTTTCTGACGTTAATTTCGAAGAATTATAGTACTAAATAAATAATTATCTGAATCTGCCCCGCAAGGGCAGATTTTTTTTCAATGTGGTGAATAGTTAGTGTGCCTGTTTTAATGGCAAGATGCCGGATTTGCAGACACGTGCACCAGGTTTACCCACTGTGCTTTCGCTACGCTAAGGGAGCCGATCTGCCAGTTGTTTTCACATATTACTCATATTAAGGCATATACAAAATATTTTATGTCAAAATTTCTAGTAAATAATTTTATAAACAGCTGATAAACAGAAGTATCTTATTTTAACTGGCAGATAAATCAAAAGTAGGCTGAAAGAAAAGATTTTGAACAAAAATGATATATTTTTCTTTAAGATTGTTTGTGTTTAAAGCAAAAAGGCATAGATTTGTTTTAAATTAACCACAAAATATAACTTAGGGAATAATTTTTGCAGATATTCAGCAAAAAATCTTAGGGGTAAGAGTGGAAAAAATTGTATATATAGATAGATTGATAATATAAAGTATAAGTTAAGTAATAATATAAATAGTAACTAATCCTGCAAAATTCTCTTTTAATGAAAAAACATTTCCTATCCGTTTTCCTATTGTTCTTTTTAATAGCAGTTACCTCCGGTTCTGCACTAATGGCACAGATGGTCTCCCAGCCGGTCAAGTGGAGCAGCAAAGTAGTCCACATTAAGGATAATATATATGAGATCCAGACAATTGGAGTCATAGACGAAGATAAGCCCGATTGGCACCTTTACGATTTGGGACCATATGAAGATGGGCCAAATCCAACATCGCTAACACTTGAGTTGCCCGCCGGAGTCAAACTGGTTGGCAAAAACTACCTGTTGACAAAGCCGAAGAAGATCTTTGACGAGATGTTCAACATGGAGATAGGTATCTGCGAAGGTAAAATTATTGTTGCCCAGAAAGTGGAGGTTACATCAAAAGACTCTACAAACATTCTGGCAATTGTCGAATGGATGACATGCGACAACAGTACATGCCTTCCACCAACAGATAAAGAGTTTAAACTAAAGCTTCCTCCTGCAACTCCCGGTACACAAAAAGCCGCTCAGCAGGATAAAAAGGCAGTTTTAGCTTCTACAGCAACAGAAAAACCCGGCACACCAACAGCAACAACAACTCCTGCCTCAGTTACAGAAACTCCGGTTGCACCTGCTACTACACAAGCAACCACTGTTACAGGGGAGGAAACAGCTGGCACAGAAGTTCCGGTAGTTACAGATCCGGCACCAAAAAAGTCAGGGTCAATCTGGGCCGTCATCATAGAGGCAATTATCTGGGGTTTTGTTGCACTCCTTACACCTTGCGTGTTCCCAATGGTTCCAATGACAGTATCATTCTTTTTGAAGGGAAGCGAAAACAAGACAAAAGGAAGGTTGATGGCATCCTTATACGGATTCTTCATTGTTGCCCTATATACCATTCCAATAGCAGTAATAATTTTTATCACGTATTTCGCTGGAGGAGAGGCTGTAACAGCGGACATCTTCAACTGGCTCGCAACACACTGGGTTCCAAATATCCTTTTCTTTTTGATCTTTATGGTTTTCGCCGCTTCATTCTTTGGAGCATTCGAAATTGTAATGCCTAGCTGGATGGTAAACAAGTCAGATTCAAAGTCAGACAAGGGTGGTATTATTGGGGTTTTCTTTATGGCTCTTACACTTGTCCTTGTTTCTTTCTCATGTACAGGGCCAATCGTAGGTACCATACTTATAAAATCCACACAAGGTGAGATATGGGAACCGATTGTAACAATGCTTGCATTTTCGACTGCTTTCGCTCTTCCGTTTACAATTTTCGCATTTGCACCTTCATTGCTTAAAGATCTTCCAAAATCGGGAGGATGGCTCAACTCTGTAAAGGTTGTGCTTGGTTTTCTGGAGGTTGCCCTTGGATTCAAGTTCCTGAGTGTGGCCGATCAGACATACCATTGGGGTATTCTGGACAGGGAGGTTTACCTTGCAATATGGATAGTTGTATTTGCTCTGTTAGGACTATATTTGTTAGGGAAGATACGTTTTGCCCACGATTCCAAGATAGAGCATCTTAGCGTAGGAAGACTTTCACTTGCTATAATTGCACTTACATTTGTTGTATATATGATTCCGGGAATGTGGGGAGCTCCGCTTAAAGCACTATCGGGATATATGCCTCCGCTTACAAGTCAGGATTTTGTTCTGGAAAAAGGATCGGGCAATGGTGTATCAGCATACGAAACCGGTGAAAACAAGATAAAGGCAAAATACAGCGATTTCCTTGAGTTCCCTCACGGAATAGAAGGATTCTTCGACTACAAGGAGGCTTTGGAATATTCGAAAAAGGTAAACAAACCAATTTTCATTGACT
>Ga0074193_1000595_pt1 | contig 57127 bp, 91 predicted proteins | sample EPASupsiteHSE605_FD_64523 | JGI IMG/M metagenome (GOLD analysis project Ga0074193, IMG submission 64523) | Bioremediated contaminated groundwater from EPA Superfund site, New Mexico - Sample HSE6-05 | ecosystem: Environmental > Aquatic > Deep subsurface > Groundwater > Contaminated ...
CTGGTCTATCAAAGCTGGCGAGTATATCAAAGCTGGCGGGTCTATCAAAGTTGGCGAGTCTATCAAAGCTGGCTGGTCTATCGAAGTTGGCGAGTCTATCGAAGCTGGCGAGTATATCAAAGCTGGCTGGTCTATCAAAGCTGGCGAGTCTATCAAAGCTGGCGAGTCTATCGAAGCTGGCGAGTATGTTTTGTCTATAAAATTTGACATTTCATGCACAATCTTAATGACGAAAATTCTTCCGTTTTGGCGTAATTTTTGGGCTGAAATGAAGCCGCTCAAAAGGTGGAAAAACGAAATATTGGATAAATCAAATTGCTGGCCAAACTTGAGAAAACTTATATCAGAAGAGGATGCGAAAAAAATATGTGCATGGGATGGTTGGCATCCACATTTACGCTGGCATCTTGAAATGTTTTTAGGTCTCAAGAAAAAAATTAAATTTGAAAATGGAAAAGAAATTTAAGGGGAATAATCATGGAAACTACAGCACAATACACGCCTTCGGAACCTCAGGCAATACTACGTATGGGCCAGCAACAGGCGCTCGAAAGATGGGCTTCATTCGTATCATCTGCGGAATCAATACTCAAAACTCCGGGCATGAACATAGACAAGCTCCTTGCCGGATTGCGGAAAGCTATCCAGTTCGGGAGCCTTGAGGCCAGCTTGCCGGATTCACTGATCGAGGAAGAGCTGCGGAAGCTCGTTCCCTTTACACTCCGCGATTTTCACGGCATGTGCATGGACAACGCAAACTGGACAATGCCGGAAAACAGCAAGGCAAGTGACGGCCCTATCGGATTCAGGGCCGAGCGACTTCAGAAAATAGCGTATGCAAACGGCAAGGCTTACATCGACATGTACGAAGCTTTCTGCGCGGCGCGTGTCTTCAACAGACCGACACCGGAATGCCCTGCTGAATAACCAATTTATCCCCCCAGGATAGAGAAGGGCAACTCTAATAAATGCCTTGCTCATTGTTCCCTCTTGGATTAATAACCCAAGAGGGGACGCTTACCCAAAAAATTAAACCAAAAAAGGAATATGAAAATGGAAAACGGACTTGTAAAGACATCAAACTTCTTGCAGGAACAGGAAAACTCAGCGGTAGAAAACGGCGTAACCATGCAGAGAATGCAGACAAAATACGCAACGGCAGTATCAGTACAAAAGCCTCGTAATCTCGACAAGATAGTTGAAAAGGTCAAAATAGAAGCCGAATTTGCCGGAGAGACTTTTTTCTACGCATGGGGAGAGGGCAAAGACCACATAGAAGGAAATTCGGTAGCCCTTGCCTTAACAGTTGTTCGAGAATGGGGTAATTGCGCCCTTGAGACCGAGGTAAAAGAAGAGAAAGACAGCTATATATTCTCTGCGCATTTCGTTGACCTTGAAACTGGATTCACTCTTTCTCGCAGCTTTCGGCAGTCAAAAAACTCGAAAGTTTACGGAAAGCTTGATGATGTACGCAAGGATGATATAAGATTTCAGATTGGGCAATCCAAGTCCATTCGTAATGTAATAAATAACGTAATGCCTCGCTGGCTGATGGACGACGCCCGTGAAATAGCAAAAAAATCTGTCGAAAATAATATTACCAAAGATGGCATTGCTATTGCCATAGAAAAAGCAATCTCGGCGCTGAACAGTTATGGGGTTTCCGAAGACCGCATATTGGCAAAACTTGAGAAGTCAAAAAATCAGCTCGTCATGGCTGATATTGTTGATTTGCGCACAGCATATGCGGCAATAAAGAACGGCGAAGCTACGGCAGAAACTATTTTCCCAAAAGGTGAAGAATCTGAAACTGCTCCAAGTGCCGGAACTGCGAAGTTTGCGCCAGCGGTCAAGCCGGATCTGAACAAGCCGAATACTCCGGCAAAAACCTTCGAAGAGTATTTTTCCGACAAGCCGATAACGGCGGCGGAAATGCGCGAGTATATCGCGTACAAGAATGACCCGAAAATCAACGAAGAAACTACCAGAAACATCGATGCAATCAATCATTGCATGGACTGGATAGATGCGAGGAACAACAAATGAAATACGAATGCGTAAAATGCTGGCTCAGCCACAATACGATAGCTGACGATATTCATGTCTGCCGATTTGAGGACACAATAAATGCGTGCACATATGCTCCCAATAAATGTCCCCGTGGCATACCAGAGCCTGATTGGCATCCGTTTTATACTCCCAAAGAGGAAATGCTGGAGACATGGAAGGTTTTTGTTGATTACTGTGGAGGACATGAAGATATTGCCAAAACTCTGGCAACTCATGACGTATATAAGCACGATTGGACAGAAAGCACCAGTCAGGCTTTTGAGCGATACAAAGAAGCTGAGGCCAAATACAATAAATCAAAGGACTGGAAATGAAACTCACAGACGCAAACTATTTTTCAGCGGAAGCAGACAAGGAATTTATGTCCGTGTCGCAGTTCAAGCGCTGGCAGGAATGCCCGGCGGCGGCAAAGGCTCAGTATGTTGATGGGACATACAAGCCTGAAACAAGTGATGCAATGCTTTTAGGGTCATATTTTCACGGCCTTTTCGATGGGACAGCGGAAAGTTTTCTTGTTCAGACACCCGAACTTATGACTGCAAAATGTCAAAAGATTGCCGCAGTAAAACAGCTCGATGAAATATTCGAGCGAGTAAGTCGGGACGAGTTCTTCATGAATGCCTGCACGGGACAGCATGAAGAGATTTACACGGCTGAACTCTTCGGGACGATATGGAAATGCAAGGTTGACGTTGTTGACTTTGACAAGGGATTTTTCACGGACATTAAAACCGTCAAGGATTTTTCCCTTGTGTGGGACAACGAGAAAAGGGCAAAGCTTGAGTTTTATCAAGCGTCAAAATACGACCTTCAGCTTGCCGTTTATCAGGCAATTATTAAGGCCGCTGCCGGGTATGAGCTTGAACCATTCATAGCCGCGATAACGAAAGAAAAAGTTCCCGATTACGCGGTGTTCGAGTTCACAAGCTTTGAAATGAAAGAGCATTTCGAATCGCTGTTAAACAATGTAGGCCGCAGATGTTCTGAAATTAAAGACATGAAGCAAGGAGCTTCTCCTACATGGAGCTGTGGAGTTTGCGAATACTGCAAAAAAACAAAGAAATTAACCAAAACTATAGAAGCGAGGATTGTTTAAAATGGAAACCAAAGACCATGAAGAAGAAGGATATCCCAATGTACCCGTTCTCCCATATAATCCAAAAGAGCCGATAGACCTTAGTAGTTTCAATTTTCCATCCAATGTTCTTTCGTTCTGGGAAAGGGTTTCACATTTTTACAACAATAAATCATCTAAAAAAGACAATAGAAAGGTAATATAATGAACTGCAATGTAACGATAAGTAACGAAGTCGCAGAAGTTTTGAAAGCCGCAGAAATTAAAGACAATGTACTCTTTTTAAAGGGGCAACTTTCAAGGGATTTGTATACAAAAACTAATAAAGTTCTTGAATTGCTCAGCGGCAAATGGAACAAAAAAATTCAGGGACATGTATTCAACAGCAGTCCGGCAGAGATTATTAAAAACTCTCTTGGCGCTGGTAAAATCGAAAACAAGAAAAAGAAGTTTCAACTTTTTGAAACACCTACTGAAATAGTTGAAAAACTTATTGATTCGCTTTGCGGCATAGACTCTACCGACATTGTGCTTGAGCCATCGGCGGGAACTGGCAGGATAGCTGATGCTATTGCGAAAAGACTCAATCATTCATCACAGATACATTGTTGCGAGATTCAGGATGAGTTATCGGAACAACTTGAGCAAAAGGGTTATACTCTCGTCAAGACTGATTTTCTTACGTATTTCCCCGAGCCAAAATATGGGATAATCCTGATGAATCCGCCGTTTGCGGACGGGCAGGATGTAGACCATGTCATGCACGCCTATAATAATTGCCTTGGAAGGGGCGGACAATTGGCGGCCATAATGTCTCCATCTTTTCAATTCAACAGCAAAAAGAAATTTTCACAGTTCAGAAAATTTATTGATGATGTAGGTGCATACGTTACAGAGCTTCCCGAAGGGGCATTTAAGGAATCGGGCACGGGTACAAAAACCGTCATGGTAAATCTTTCAAAGTAAATCAAAAGAGGACAATAAAAAATGAACGACCTGATTAAAATGGATAACTTCGATATCGAACCCTCAAAGGCCGAACAGATACGCGCTGTGTTCGTTCCAATGGCGGACATGCTGGAAAAGTTTGAAGGACAGTTCAACGAGGTTGTTGCTCTTGTTCCTTCAAAAGAAACCAGTGCACGGGCAAAGAGATTGCGCCTTGATATCGCAAAAGTGCGGATCGCTACGGAAAAGGCCAGAGTTGCGCAAAAAGAAGAATATCTTCAAGCCGGAAAAGCCATTGATGGAGTTGCAAATATCCTCAAGTTTGCAGTCGGCAAAAAGGAAACAAAGCTCCAGGAGATAGAAACACATTTCGAGCGTATGGAAGCCGCAAGAATCGAAAAACTCGGACAGGACAGGACGGAAGAACTTGCGCAGTACGAATGCTACAACGTAGCGCGTCTTGGCGAAATGACCGATGACGTTTATGCCAATTTCCTTATCGGCGCACGGGTAAACTTCGAAACGCGCAAAGAAGCCGAACGCAAGGCCGAAGAGGAAAGGCTTGCCAAGGAAGCCGCCGAACTCGCAGAAAGAAAACGGATCTGGCGCGAAAATGAAGAACTCAAAAAACAGGCCGCAGAAAAAGAGGCCGCGTTGAAGGAAGAACGCTTGCTTGCTGAAATCGAAAGAAAGAAGCAGGAAGCCGCTCTCGCACTTGCCAAAGCTCAGGCCGATGCAGAACGCAAAGCCTCCGAAGAAGCCAATCGCGTTGAACGGGAAAAACTCGAAGCTGAATTGAAGGTCAAGCAGGAAGCGGAAGCAAAAGAAAAAGCCCGTATTGCAAAGGAAGAAAAGAAAGCCAAAGCCGCACCGGACAAGGATAAGCTCACAAAACTTGCGGCTGCAATTGATGCCATTGAACTTCCGGCAGTTGCCAGTGAAGAAGCGCAAAAGACACTCAGGGAAGTTCAGACTTTGCTTGCCAAGGTATCGGTATTTATCAAACAGCGCAACGAACAGCTTGGAGTATAATCATGGCGATGAGAAAATATGCGGACATTGCTTCCATATCGGGAAAATACACCAATAAAGACGGCGAAGAAAAAAACAAATACATTAACCACGGCTTTATATTGGAAGATGATGTAAGTGGTAAATTTTCTATTAAAATGGAAAGTATACCCCTTGCCAAAATTGGCAAAGACGGGTTCCCTGCAATATGGCTATCGGTTTTTCCTGTAGATAATGAAAACGATTCATCTCGGGTAAACACAAGAGCCAGACTTCCCCGAAAAGAGCAAGGCCGCTTTGATAAAAACGACAATCCGCCGCCGATGCCGCCAGCGGACGCGGCTCAGGCTCCCGATGATAACAACGATGACGATATACCATTTTAACCAATAAAAAAAGGAAAAAATATCATGAAAGAAAAAAGCAAATTGCAAAAGCTTGACATTGAAGTTTCTGTTTGCGAAAGTTCAATAGAAGTTCTTAAAACACGCCCCGACTTAGCTATAGGAGTTCCTTCTTGTTTCTGTAATTTTTCAGCCATTTCTACCAGAAGCAAGCTATACGATGATTTAATTTCCTATATGATTTCCGACAACGAAACAAGGCTCCTCGACGCAAGAAAAAAACTCAAAGAATATATCGAAACACTCTAACAAAAAAGGAAACGAAAATGCTTATCAACAAACAGCAAATAAAATGTCACGTAGCAAGTAAGGATGAAACGCGCAAGGAAATTTGTGGAATATGTTTCCGAAAAGAGGGCGCAGTTTCCACAAACGGAAGATGCCTTCTTGTTGTTCCCTATCCCGAAATAGATTCCGATGATTTTTTTGAAATTCCAGAAGCCAAAATAGACAATGAATTTAAGCTTGGCGAAAACGAAGAAATCATAATATCCCAAGATGACGCAAAGCAGCTCGAAAAGAACTTTTTCAAGCCCGGCGAACTGCCTATTATTCCACTTGGCGCAATCGGCAGAGTCGATGACGAAAAAGCACAGGTTGCAATGTCTAATATTTCCTTTAACAAGGTATTTACCTTCAAGCCCATTGAAGGAGAATACCCGGACTATCAAAAGGTTATGCCCCAGAGCAAGCCTCAGTATACCCTAAGTTTTGACATAACCTCATTTTCAGAAATGCTTAAAATTGCGGCTGAAGCTCTTGGTGAAAATGATTCAAAAGTCGTTGAATTTGAATTTCGCGGTGCGGCCTCGCCCGTTGTGCTAAAAGGAGCAAGAGGTCTTTATGGCCTTGCAATGCCAGTCCGAAAAGAAGACAAAGAATAATCCGTTCCCCCGGAAGTCCTGAGCATGACGGTAAAAGGCTCGTTGAAAGGAACAATAAAATGATTACAAAAGAAGAACTTGCAACGACACTTAACGGGCGCGAATATGGAGACGAAATTACCAAAGGCGAGGAGATTCTTGCAAAACAAAGCGGACTTGTCGTTATGTTCGGATACTCAGATGACAATGTCGAGCTTCGCGGCGCAATTGATGACGAGATCGGCGCTTATGACGGCACAATAATATCGTTCCTGAATGGTGAGATTCTGCAAAACGAATGCGGCGAAGAAGAATGTCCGTATTTTCAAAAGCTCAAGGAAAACCCTGCCGTAAAAACAGTAGAAGCTATTTGGGACAATGGAGAATATGACTGGACATTCAAAACCGATATTCCTCATGCGACTTTCGAGGTGGTTGAAGATGGTGAAAAGTCCTGCCGTGGAATTGTGTTTGATGTTGCCTCAATAAAGTAAAACAAGAAAACGCATAATTTACTTTATGCAATGAAAGTAAAATAAGGAACAAAAAATGTCAAAACTCGACGTATGGAAATCAGAAAGAAAAACAGCCTGCCAGAATCTCAAAAAGATGAACTACAGAAAGGCTGGCGGTAGCTCTAATTACTCAAACTGCAAGCATAGCGTTTTGCAAAAAGTGATTCCGCATTTGGTATGCCGTCCCGTGTCAGAATCAACGGCATTCCCTGAAATGGTTTCGCGCAAAAAGGTATGCGATTACCACACCGATTTCATACCAGCAAAAACAAAATAATCAAACACAGGGGAACGAAAATGTATTTTAAAACTACCAATAAGGCGGTATTGGAAGAGGCAAAAACCCTTTCTGCTGCTATCAAATTGCGCTTTAAGACACTGCTTCAAATAGGCAAAGAATTAGACGGCGAGATAAGGGTTTACTCTGGGGTAAGCTATCACGGAGACGTGCATGGCTTTTCGGGAATTCGATTCAATAAATTGCCGGTTCTCGATGGCTGGACAAAGCCCAACAATGATAAGATTTCATTTCCATTTAAGAAAAATACCGAGATGTGGAATAAGCTCGACGCGAATAGGCCTTCATGCGTAAATCTAATGAATCTTTTGAACTTTCCAGACGGCGGTGTTACTAGGGATGTATTTGACTGGAAAACTCCTAACCGCCTCCTTTCGCTCAACTACCAACTAGTAGAAAACAACACCGCTCTGATATTTGAATTCCCGGACGTATATCTTTCCGATTCTGAGCCTGTATGGACTCCGCCAGAACACGCAGTAGAAATACTTACATCTGAATATCTCAGACTTAAAAAAGAGAAAGGCATATAATGATTTATATCGCAATAGACCCGGGCAAGTCCGGCGCAGTCGCAGTCGCAGTTAACGGGAACATTGAAGCCGTTGACAAATGCCCTGACACGGTAGCAGACATGGCAAATCTCATGCGCAACCACAAGACAAATTTCCCTGATGCAAAGGTTGTTATCGAGAAGGTTCACGCAATGCCCGGACAGGGCGTTACAAGCATGTTCACGTTCGGGCAGAATCTCGGACAGTGGGAAGGGATTCTTGCAAGCCTCAATATGCCGTGCCTCGCAATCTCTCCCCAGAAATGGCAAAAGATGATTGGAACAATGGCAAAGGAAAAGGCCGACCGCAAGAGGCAAATAAAGGACTGGGCTCAGAAGATGACCGGCTTGCCGATTACGCTCTATGCCGCCGATGCCGTAGCAATGGCGCTGCTTGCGCCGAAGATGTAAGGAAAGGAATCAAGTCATGAGTAAGTTTAAAGTGGGGGACAGAGTTGTTCCAAGGTCAAAATCTTATGGATGCTCCTTAGAAGAATGTGGCGCATGGAAAGAGGCAGATAAAAGGGGACAGCCGTATTTAACTGTATGCCTCATAAGTGAAAAAAAGCTTCTATACTGCGGGCTAAATAATGGCGAACATTTTGACCCAACATCGGGCATTTTCCTCGAATCGGATTTAATCCTTTATGAAGAAGTTTCAAAGGCCGTGGAAAAGCCTCCAGTATATTACACACTGCCAAAGCCAAAGGAAATTCCGGCTATTATAGATTTGAGATGGACAGGGGTGCACGAATACGACCCACTTAGATTCACTCCCTACGAGTCGGAATATCCAATTCAGCCAGACTACAAGGGCTTCTATGAGTTTATAATGGCAAATGATTGCGATACTTGTGCAAAATGCCCATGCTTTGGAGAATTCTGCAAGAGAAACAGCGGAGTAACCTGTTCTGCAAATTTAGCCGCCTACGCCGAAAACAAGTTTATAAAGGGCGGGAAGTAAAATGGGGAAAACTAAAATTGATTGGTCGTCTATTTCAGAAAATCAAAAATTGAACATCTTCCATTGCTCGATGGCGAAAGATGGAATCAAATGCCGAAAGGTTTAGAATAAAATGGCTAAGCTGCCATCATTTAAATTTTATCCCGGCGATTGGCTGAAAGACCCTTCACTTGCTTTTTGCTCTCCAGCGACACGCGGCGTATGGATGGACTTGCTTTGCTCGATGCATGAACTAGACCACTGCGGAGTTATTACCGGAACACGGAAGCAAATTGCGCAGTTAACTCGCTGCCCGATTGAACAACTCGACAACATATTGACCGAATTATCAGAGACAAAAACGGCGGATGTCACAGTTAGTCACGAAAATGTCACGGTAGTAAATAGGAGGATGAAAAAGGAATATAAAGAACGTGAATTCACTAGGTTACGCAAAGTAAAAGAAAGAGCGTCACGGCAATGTCACGGTAGTGTCACGGCGATGTCACAAGAGCCGGATCAAATTTTGCAGACTCCAGATTCACAAGAAAACGACAAAATTCAAGAACCAATCCCAGAGATTCCCAAAAGAACGTATCAGTCGGAAATTAAACAGTATCCGACAACGATAAAGGAAATTCGCGATGAAGCTGAAAAGCTTTGCTGGAAGATCACAGACGAACAGGCCGAAAATTTTCTTGCTCATTATGAAAGTATGAACTGGACTATGCACGGGCGTCCTATTTTAAATTGGAAGGCCCTGATTAGAAAATGGAAAGTAAACCAGTACAACTTTCCAAAAGCAAAAACAAAAAAACTATCGTCAGAACACGAACAAGCAACATTTGAGCTTGGCGGAACAGAAAGGGGAACAACCGTATGAGTTTTATATCACAGTATATTCCCAAAGACCTAGAGCTGTCCATACGGGCAAATGCTGGCATTCCAAAAGAAAAGCCGTCAGCGTCCGCGCTGGATGCCGCAGAATCGATTTTAAAAACGTATCATTATCGCAACGAAAACGGATTGTATGAAGCTCTCGTTAACTTTTGCGCTTTGTTTTTAGAAGGCAAGGCAAAAAAAGGACTTTTAATCCGGGGAATATCGGGAATCGGAAAAAGTTTCGGCGTGTCAGTTCTCGCTCGACATTTCGGCTGGCCTTTGGCAAATGCAAAGATTCACCTCGAAGAGGCGTTCATGGCTGGAGACAAAACCTTCGAGGCTCTTGTCAAAGCTGATGATTATTTCGGCAAGCCAGTTCCTTTGATTATTGATGACTTAGGAGTTGAGGCATGTCCACTGAATCGATTCGGGACGCTCTACAATATCATGGCAGATGCTCTTGATGCCCGATATTTAATATTCTGCCGGACGGGAACGCCAACAATCGTAACAACTAATCTCAAGGATTCAGAGCTGGAGAAACGGTACGGGATTAGGGTTGACAGCAGATTCAACGAAATGTTCGAGTTCGTGAATATAGCTTCAAAAATAGATTTAAGAAAGCAAAGAAAGGGTTAGTAATGATAAAGCTGGTACTTACAATTGAAGGTGAAAAATTCGACTACGACATAATCAAAGACGGCGCGACATTTGGCGAGCAGATAAGCCTTTTGCCGTTTGACACGGAAATCAAAAAACTAATCAGGGAACTTGGTGAAAAAGAAAATGAAAAAATATGTAGTCTATTTTTGCATCAATGACCTTGATTATATCGTTACCGTTTCAGCTGATACGGCAAAAAAGGCAAAATATCAAGCGTTTTTAGAGTGGAAGAAACATAACGAAGATGCTGAATTTAAGGTCTTTATACGCAACATAAAAGTATTTAAAAAAGGAGGATTATAAAATGAGTGACGGAATATCGGACATGTACCGGGACGAGGAGCGCAAGGCAGCTGAGTTGGTGGAGAAGGCTTGCAAAAACTGCGACCACATTAAAATAAATATGGATTCCGCATACTGCTTTGATTGCACTAATCACAGTAATTTTAGACCCACTCAATCCGCCATTGACGCAAAAGTTGAAGAACTTAGAACCAAAGAGGCGGTAGCGAAACGCGCTGGCGGATTCTGGAGAAGTCCGGAAGAGGAGCCAGTTGGAACCAACATAGTTTTTGTTTTGTACGAAGACGGAGCGATAGACTGGCTTATTGAGCCCAACGAAAGTCTTTCATTGGTAAAAGGCTACATGTATTTCTCGGATTTGTGCAATGTTTTGAAGCTTATGCCGGAGATGCTGGACTGCCTGAAAGCTCTCGTCAAGTGGAATTCGAAATCACCATCGAATCCCATTTTGGCAATAAACATTAGCGAAATTTGCGAAGACGCTGAAAACATCATCAAAAAAGCGGAGGGGAAATAACATGGAAAACGACAGGCACAAATTTAGATTTTGGGATGAAGAAGATAAAAAATATACGTACTACAACTCGCCCTGGAATATGATTCGACCTACAACATACGAGATTACCGAAGAAGGTTATGATTTTAATAGACCACATGAGGGAGTATTGGAACAATGCACAGGACTCTCTGCGTCCAAGAGCTACAGGGGCAACAAGCCAGAGGATTTGCTGATTTGGGAGGGGGATATAGATTCAAAAGGCAGAGTCGTGAGATATGGGGATTACGAAGGGAAGTTTGCCATCGGTCTCTTTAAGCAAAGAGCTGGCATAGTCAACGTTATAGTGTCTACCCTAAATTTTCTATCTGAATCCAGATGGGAAGAACGTGTCGCGGATAATATAATTGGCTATCTATCGTCTGTAATGGGAAGTGCCCAACACGGTTACTATCTTCAAGACGACAAAGGGGGTCAATACGGACTGACTAAATATAATCTAAGTTCCATCGAAATCATCGGCAACGCTCACAAGGAGGCGAAGGCATGAAAGAACTACCAATACTTTTTAACACCGAGATGGTTCGCGCAATTCTCGCAGGCAACAAAACGCAGACACGGCGGCTCAAGGCTGGCTGGAAAGTTGGGGATATTACTTTCAACGTAACTAAATTTGAAAGGGTGCAGGAATGAACTTCATCCGCAGATTTTTGGCTAGGCTGGTATCGTTTGAGGTGAAACAACTTGAAGATGAAGTATTGGATTGGAAGAGAAACATTGACGAGCTTTCCAAGCACAATAAACATTTAAAGACCATGTGCGATAACATGTTCCTGCAAAGCAACGGTCTGATCGTGGACAAATCCATACTTGAAAAAGGAGTAGAACGCCTTGAGTCTCGCCGTGCCGGATTGGCAGATGCAAATCTCAGACAGACGCTCAGAATCAAAGAGCAGGAGCAGCAGATAAGCGAACTCAAAGAGCGCAATGAATATCTACAGCGCCTTAACGCTCACTATGCGGCAGATCGTCAGGATATGATCGCCGACAAAGACCCGTTCTATGCCGAGCGAAATTTTCCTCGGGTGACAAAGTTTTTGAATAGGAAAAATCAGGAGGAAAAGGGAGAATGAATAAGCAAAACACTTTAGCGGCTTTGGCTATGATCGGGGCTTGGGGTTCACTACACCCTACAGCCATTCACGACAGGGCATTTGCCCCACCGGAACCCGGCAGACCGCACAAGCTCAAGAAAAAAGCGAAGATGCAAAAGGCTTCAAGGAAAAGGAATAGGAAATGAGCAAACGAATCCTTGATGCTTGCTGTGGAAGCCGAATGTTCTGGTTTGATAAAAACAATCCTGATGTAGTTTTTATGGACAATCGAAAACTTGAAACCAATCTCTGTGATGGACGCAGTCTTGTTATCAACCCCGATGTTGTTGGTGATTTTCGCATGATGCCCTTTGCAAGTGGAAGATTTAAACTTGTTGTTTTTGATCCGCCACACCTGATAAACGCCGGGGAAAGCTCATGGCTGGCCAAGAAATACGGCAAGCTCAATAAGTTAAGCTGGGGCAGCGACTTAAGTCGTGGTTTTCTGGAATGTTTCAGAGTTTTAAAATCGGGCGGAATATTGGTTTTTAAATGGAATGAAGACCAGATAAAAATCAACGAGGTCTTAAAATGGGCTCCGCAAGCGCCACTGTTCGGGCAGCGCAGTGGAAAAACTCACTGGCTGGTATTTATGAAAAACAAACCCGAACAACCGGGGAGCGTGAAGTGAGCAATAACTTCAACCACAATAAATTAGATGGTAAAGATGAATGGCTTACCCCTCCCGAAATCATCAATGCGTTTCCACCGTTTGACCTTGACCCATGTGCTCCGGTCAGTCGCCCGTGGGATACCGCTAAAAACCATTATACAATATTGGATAATGGACTTATGAAAAATTGGGATGGTTGTGTTTGGATGAATCCCCCCTATGGAAGAGAATGTCGAAAGTGGTTGGAAAAAATTGCAGAACACAGAAACGGGATTGCTTTAACATTTGCGCGGACGGAGACAGAGATGTTTCGAAAATTTATATGGGAAAAGGCGGATGCAATATTATTTATCTACGGGAGAATTTTTTTTCATCATGTTGACGGTGCGCAGGCGAAGAATAATGGCGGAGCACCGAGTTGCCTAATAGCATACGGATCCGAGGCATGTCAGCGCTTGGAAAATGCAAATATTCCCGGAGCTTTTATCCGTCTAAAGGGCTTGACATGAACTACTACAACGAGTTCAATCCCGAGGCCGCAGTGCGGGGCGACATTCATCGAAGAATTTTTAAAAGAACTAAACGAAAGGGATTGAGATGAATAACAACGATTTTCAAAAAATGATGCAAGTTAAGAATCTTCAAAAAGAAAATAGTGATCTTAAGTTTTACCTTGCGAAAATGAAGAGAGTTTGTAACGAGATATTGAGTCAGGTAGAGGATATTGACGAGAGACGGCAAACAGATCAGTACGCTCTTTTCTCTGTGATTAACGGGAGGTACCAATTCCAGCGCATTATAGATACAGAGAATTACGAAGAGTATCCAGATGATGAAATTGTAGATACCGCCCTTATAATGCGCTTGCCAGACTATAAAACACTTAAAGAATTTGATGGATTTTAAAACAAAAGGAACAATCATGACAAAAGATCAGCAGATCAAGAAGCTCACGGCAATGATTAAGGAAATGGAAGCAGCTCACGAAGATTCTAAAGAACGACTGATAGAACTCTACAACAAGGAACGAAGTAAGCGCCGGGTGGAAAAGTGCATGTTCTTAATTCGGAAACAAGCGGTTAACTATATTATTGACTCATTAATTGAGGGTAGAACGCCCGATGCGAACGATTTCTTAAATGAGGAAAGGATGACAAGATGAGCAAGTTTGTATGTGAAAAGTGCCAGACGTATCCTTGTATTTTAGATACCAGCACAGCACGAAAGGCGGTGAATGATGGAAGAGGATTCTAAAGGTCTCGGATTAATGTTTGGATTAGCGTTTGCTCTCGGCGTATTGGTTGGATCAATTTTTGGAGGTTTCCTGACATTTTCAGCATGCGAGCAAAGAGATATTTTAGAGCAAAACAATGACTATTTAACGAGTAAGCTTATTGATAGTGGACTCGCCCGTTATACGGGCAATCCCCCAAGACTTGAGTTTTTAAAGAAGGAGGGCAAGTGATGGAAACTAAAAACGAGCCTAATTTAACTCTATCAGATGCAAATGGACGGGAAATACCAACGCCCAATAAAGATAGAGCATATATCTACGAATTAGGCATTACAGATCTTCAATTTCGCGCCGAGGATTATCCGAAACAAGACACTTCAATATTTATAAAAGATAACTCGGCATTTTCGCACAGAGGGCTCCCGAGAAAGAAAAGGCGGTGAGTGATGTACGCAATTAGAAAAAACGGAATGGTTTGTGCAGTTAGCGGGGGAGATGGAGAACATACACTTTGTGGTAAGGATGATCCAAAAATGGCAAACATGACTCGGAAAATAAGTGTAAAAGGTGTTGTTACGTGTCCTAAATGTATAAAAATAATCAAGAGTGTCAGGAAATTAAAATGCAAGAAAATAGGGGGCGGTGAGTAATGAACAATAAAATATACGTACTTCAAAAGGTTCGTGCTGGATATGTCGGAAACGACATTCTATTCTGGCGGAAAAAGGGTGCTGGCTATACAAATGACTTGGATGATGCAGAGCTTTTCACGGCAGGCGAAGCTATAAGTACACTGCGAATGGATGCAGGCAAATTTCAAATATGGGAAAAGTCATATTTAGAGTCGATAGCAAAAAGGCACGTAGACATGCAGGATTTAAGAAAGAGAAAAGGTGAGTGATGCAACCTGATGCCATTACGCTTATAAGGGATCCTAGAATTGGAGAGTATCTAAATGCGTGCCAACTGAGATCCTGTGATGATCCGGTATATAAATATCTCTGGCTTGGCACATACAGATACAACTACGCCAATACAGAGTTCACTGGCTCGACTATGGATGCCTTTAAAATAAAGTGCGAAGGCAAAGATGCCGGATACATCATGTGGTATCACGATTGGAGCAACAACTCAGTACCATCGTTTTCCATCTACATCAACCCTAGATACATTGGATATGGTATAGGCGTTATAGCCCTGTTGAAATTCTTTGACTATATATTTATAGAGCGCAGAATCAGAAAGGTGTCCCATTCGGTATGCGCCGCTAATACACGGGCATTAAAAATATTCATAAAATACACACCATGTACCTTAGTCGGTGTTCGAAAACAGGATGTCAGGCTGTGTGATAACACATATGCTGACATGTCAGAGTTTGAGCTGATGCAGTATGAGTATGTTGCTTTTAAAAATAAACCCAAAAATGTAAGGAGGACTAGCAATGCCAAGGCTAGAGGAACCGAGTGATATAACTATAGCCGTATTGGTGATCATCATATTAACGCTATTTACTTATTCAACGTATCATGCGGCATATATGCTTGGTTACGAAGCAGGAACTAAGCATTCAAGCAAAATAGAAAGGAGATAAGAAATGAGCGAGAAACTATGGAATTGGTTTGGACTTTCGAGGGCGACGTTTTTAACATTGCCGAGGGTTTTGATGCATGAAATGTCGGAACAATGGCAGGATAAAATGGCAGACCTCTTGAAGGAATATGATGATACGTTTTCTAATCCGCCCGATATTGGAAGCCGTGTTTTAATCACAGATTCAAACGGAAAAACAATAAAAACACCTGCTTGGATTACTAATTACAGACGCCCCAATCAAGATGAAATTAATAAATTAAAGGACATAAAATGAGCGAGAAAAAAGAAATTAAACTCGGAGAAACAGTAGAATGGGTAAAGACCATTAAGAGGGGCAGGACGGTAACCTTTGAAAAGAAAGAAGGGAAAGCCGTGGCGTTCCGGACAGTCCGCCAAGTCCTCGTAAAAAGTCGTGGCAAGCAAACATGGATTGATATGGAGGAAATAGGGAAATGAGCGAGAAAATATACAAGCCCAAGCTCCTAAAACAATGGGCAAATTATTCAAATGGATATTATATTAAATACCCTCACCATTTCAGGCACTTTGCTTTGCGTAGTTATCTTAGAAATAAGGCATCCACACCATGCCTCCTTTTAATAGATTCAATACCAGCTGAACTTGCAGATATTGTATCAGAAGTGACATCTAAGATTATAACAATCCCGATAATGATATTGATTTGTATAGCAGTAACTCCGTTTCTCTTCACGTACAGAGTCGTTCGTAAATATCACCACATGCACCTGTCCAAGAAGATTATTAACCGATGGTTTAACGAGGACGGAAGTTTTAAAAAAGAAATAAAGGAGATACTGGTAAAATGAGCGAGAAAAGGTTGATAGATTGGGACGGTTTTTATAGGTTTATTACCAGCCTAGAGATACCGACACAGTATACGAGTTCTGAAACAAATCAACTCAGAAAAAAGGCAGGCAAATATTGGGATGGGTTATCCCGTCCATCCCTTCCTGACGTTACCGGAACTCGTACGCTGGACAGCATGACGGATGATGAGATTGAGGAACTTGTCAAACTTTATGCCGGAGATTTCATAGGTATTCTGCTGACGCATCGAAACGGGGATAAAGATATATACATTGAGTATACAGACGTTGGACAAAGAAAGGCGTTAATTATATATCCCGGTGAATTATCTGTCGGCGGCAAAGAGGTTAAAATCTTCAAATGGTTCCTCGAAAAAGGCTTCAACGTGTGGGAGGGGAAATGAAAATAACACTGTTTGCAGTACGGCACGAGAATAAAGTGTATGAGTTCAATGAGCCACTTGTAGTAAAAATTTATAAAAGGGGTTCAGATGTTTGGCTGAGATGTGATTATTTTGACATAATCGAAATGTCCATTGATTATGAAACAGTTATATGGGAACTTGAATCACATATAAATTTTCTTTGGGATAGCTTTGCACAATGTCATGATTGTGGTCTTGATTTTGGAGCTAGGCAACTCAAACAAAGACTACTCAAACTCATAACCGTAAGGGAGATAGTATGAACTACACTACGTCAAAAGACTACGAGAAGCTCTGGAGCCTCGTGCAGGAGGGGAAGGAGATTGTGTGCTTTGTAAATTATAGATATTATGATTATAAAGATGATAAAGGTAAAATTGAAAGGGACATATGTCTCGCAAAATTTAAAAATAATATCACATTCCTCTTCTCGCGTGAAGCTATTTATTATTCTACCGAAAATACAAAAGAATTCCTTTATGAGTGTAGGAGCCTTAACCTAGAATTTCTTCCACCCACCACATGGATAAAAATAGAGAGCGATAAGGATTTGCCGCCGATAGGTGAGGTCGTACTATTCAGACTGGCAGGGAATAAATATACATTTTCTGGATATTGGAACGGAACTATTTGGATGTGCATATGCTCATGCTATCACTGGTCGCCCCGACACACTACCCACTGGAAACCGATGCCGGAAGCGCCAGAGGTGGGAGAATGAATAGAAAAAATGAGAAAAAGCATATAAGAAAAGATATTCTAAGGGGAATTATTGGAGGTATTATAAAGGCCATTAATGGATTGGTATTGGTAATAGCAACCGCAGTAATCGTAGCGCTAGGGCCGATATTACTTACACTGGCTGTTATCATAATGTCCAATTAAAAACCTCTGGGATAAATGCGAGTGTTTGATGTGGAGACCAGTAAAGAGGAGTGAAAAATGAGCCTTGTAGAATTTATGGTATTAATGATTGTGCAGTCAGGACTAGTAATAACAGCATTCTATTACGGACATTATTGTGGATATGAGGGGTGTATAACGCATAGAAAAAAAAGGGGCAAGAAATGAGCGAGAAAAGATTGATAACGTGGGGGTCTTTTAAAGAAAACTGCTTGGCGTATAATGCGCCACGTAAGTTGCGCAAGTGTTATTATAAAGACTGTGAATGTTCCCAATGCAATTGTGAAAGATGGCAAGCGCTTCCCAAGCCCACGCTTGCAGACGTTTGCGGCAATCGGACGCTGGACAGCATGACGGAGGAAGAGATTGAGGAACTTGTCAAACTTTATGCCGGAGATTTCATAGGTATTCTGCTGACGCATCGAAACGGGGATAAAGATATATACATTGAGTATACAGACGTTGGACTAAGAAAGGCGTTAATTATATATCCCGGTGAATTATCTGTCGGCGGCAAAGAGGTTAAAATCTTCAAATGGTTCCTCGAAAAAGGCTTCAAGGAAAAGGAATAGGAAATGAAAATAACACTGTTTGCAGTAAGACATAAAAATAAGGTGTATGAATTTAGGGAGCCGGTAAGCATCGAGGTTTACTATAGTCGGAAAAGATGGGTAGCTCATGCCGATATATTACCAACGTTATCAACATGGACATTTGCGCCCAAGAGAAAGAAAATACTTCCTTGTTTTTCAAAACAAATTTCATTATTGGTCAAGAAATTTAATAAAAAATCTACTATACGTTCAGGGTTTGATTTACAAAATAGAAGCAAACTACTCAAACTCATAACCGTAAGGGAGATAGCATGAACTACACTACATCACGTGATTACGAAGCACTATGGAACCTGATGCAGGAGGGGGAGGTGGTTGTGTGCTTTTTGGAAGGGCTTTCAACATATGTTACTATTGCCAGAAAGAACGGAGAATATAGCGATGTTCTTTCAGCTGGAGTACTAGGGGTTGCGGCAATGACAAAGATAGATTTTATAAACCAATGCGAGAATATTCATCTCGAATTCCTTCCGCCCAACGAGTGGATAAAAATCGAGAGCGATAGGGATTTGCCAGAAATAAATAAAAATGTTTTAACCTATGATGGAGAAAGCCAGTGCGAGGCCAAATGGGACGGAGTTGATTGGGAAAACTGTATGTCTTTTTGCTGTGAAAAGGAACACGTTACCCACTGGAAGCCGCTGCCGGAAGCGCCAGAGGTGGGGGAATGAAAATAACATGCCCTCGATGCAAATATGAATTTGACATGGAAGAAACTCCAAAGCTCGGCTGGATATGCGAGTTCTGCTCAGAAGAACTCGGAATAAAGCCAGACGATAACATCTTCACACAGTCGCCCAGAAACGACCTGGAAGAGCGGCAACTCGAGCAGGATTACGATGGAGACGTAGAGAACAAAATAGAAGCAAAGAGAAAGGAAAAGTCATGACACGAGAAGAAATAGCGGACAAGCTGGAAGGGCTTGCAAAGGGAATTAGGGAAGGAAAAACTTTACAGGGGCAGAGCGGAGAGTGGTGGAATATTGAAGAACATGAAATAGAAAAGGAACTTAACTTATCGAAATTACGCATTGCACCAGAAAAAAAGTATGTACCATTCACGGCGGATGATTGGAGGGAATTTTCCTGTAAATCTATAATTATATATGGCTCCACTCTAACAATTAGCTCATGGGATAAGACGGGAGTTCGATTGATTGACCCAGACGGGAAAGCAACTGGGAGGTTTATTGCATACGACTACGCGCTTAGTATAGGCGTTGTTTTTGCAGTTACGGGCAAACCCTTTGGCAAGCAGGTGCAGCCATGAAATGCAGCACAATAATAATACCAGATCACGTTTGCCCCGCATGTGGCTGTGAGTTGGTGTACAGAGAGGATGTCAACTCATGGTACTGCAATAACTGCGAGTCGTGGGTGAAGGAAAACAAAGAGGATAAAGAAAGGGACTGAAATTATGAACAAGCGGCAGAGAAAGAAGCGGTTAAAGAAACTTGATGAATATTTTCTTAGAGAAATGAGGAAATATAAAGCAGAAAAACGAGCACTAGAGAAAGTTGCCACTTTAACATGGTCCAAAAGCCGGACAGGCATTTTCCAGGAAAGTGAAATATCTAAAGCAAAAAATAAACAAATACGAAAAGACAAAGTATGGATTAACGAGTGGCCTGATGTTGAGGTCGCCTATTTAGAGGGGAATAAGTCATGATTGAATGCGAATTTAAAGAATGCCTATACAGTGAACACCTAATGAATGTGTTAAAAAAATTAAAGGCAAGGGAAATTTTAAAACTTACTTATTATCATTCCGGCTCTGGCTTCCTTGAAATTGCCGTCCTCCTTGAAGACTATCGTGTAATATCATATAACTATGAATATGAAGAAAGTCGTGAAGATAAATGGAGCAACCTTGAGGATTGCGAAATTGAATTGATTATAGAAAATGGAATGGTTATTTTCCCATGTGTAAGGGATTATTTAAATTTTGAAGTTAAACAAATAGTTGATTCTTATAAAGATAAAATAGACAAGATAAAACAAAAAATATTGTATTGCTTTGAGAAAGGAAACATCCATGAGTAAACCGCTTAAATGCTCCGGCTGTAAAAAGCACATCTGGAAATATGAGGCTACAAAAATAGGAAGGAAAACTTTTTGCCGCAAATGTATTAGAAAAATCAATAAAGAAAAGGATTTACATTGAATTAATCAATAGTTGGTTATATAATCCTTATATGCAGAATGCTAATTCTACATATAAGGAAAGTATATGCAAGGTTGCCACAAGTGCGCGTACAACGATATGAAGCAGTTTGCCGACTACGAAAAATCTCCATGCTCGAAATGTCGGGCAGCTCTTGACCCCGAAATAGAAAAGAATACCCCATATGAAAAGATTCAAAACATGGAGAAATACGCAATGCAGCCAGCAACACTTGACGGCGAAACAAGAGACGTCCTTTTAATCGCGCTTTCCCGATGCCTTATTCCCCTCATTGAAATGCGCGACTCCGCTCCAGAAACATTCTCGGTTGTATTCTCCAAAATCAAATATCCTCAGCTATCACTTTCCCGAATAGCGCACATTGCAAAATGCTCAAGAACCAATGTCAGCCATCATTTAAATCAAGCAATCAAAGAGTTTCCCGAACTTAAAACACTTTTGGAGAGGAGATAACCATGCCAATACTCGAAAAGGTAGAATATGAAACTTATTGTCAGGGGATTGCGTCAGGAAAGAAGGTTTCCGATGCCTATCGCGCAGCATATCCAGCGGCAAAGCGAAACGTAACAGCAACAACCAATGGGCGGCGACTGGAAAGGGAAAGGCCGGAGATTCTCGAAAGGATAAAGGAACTCAGAGAAAAAAACGCTGAAATAAGCGATTGGAATAGAAAAAAAGCTCTTGATATATTGATAAAAATATCAGAGGACTCAAGGTACGACTCTGATAAAATCAAGGCCGTTGAAGCGCTCAATCGCATGACTGGGATAACCGCCGAAGATGACAACAAAAACAAATCTCAGCTTCCTTCCGTCAATATATTTCTCAATACAAAAGGCAAATAATGAGTTCCGAGGCTCTATCTATCGCATATACAGCAGAACATACAGCGGCGCTGTTTCATGCTGATGATAGTCGAGTCAGGGGAATAATGGGGCCTATTGGTTCCGGGAAGTCAGTTGCTTGTTGTATGGAAATCCTCAGCCGGGCAATACTCCAGAAGCCCAATGCTCAGGGCGTGCGCAAAACCAGATGGGGAATAATCCGAAACACGTATCCGGAATTAAGGTCAACTACGATTAAGACGTGGCAAGAATGGGTTCCTGATGATATTTGCCCTGTCGTATATAATTCCCCAATTGCCGGGAAAATGAATTGTATGTTGCCGGATGACACTGTTCTTGAGATGGAAATTATATTTCTTGCGCTTGATAAGCCAAAAGACATAAAGAAGCTTCTCTCTCTGGAACTTACTGGAGGCTGGATAAATGAGGCAAGGGAAATTCCTAAAGGTGTTCTGGACGCACTGGGCGGACGAATAGGCCGATATCCCTCAATGAATGACGGCGGCGCATCGTGGAGCGGAATTATCATGGATACAAATCCGCCAGATGATGACCATTGGTGGTATAAGATAGCCGAAGAGCAATGCCCGGCAGGATGGAAATTCTTTCGCCAGCCAGCTTCACTATTAAAACTTGAAAATGGTACGTATGTTCCCAATCCCGAAGCTGAAAACGTGCGCAATCACGTAAACGGCTTTGATTACTGGTTGAATCAGACTGGTGCAAAAACCCCGGAGTGGATTAAAATATATCTTCAAGGCGATTACGGCAGTACCGCAGATGGAAGGCCGGTATTCCCCGAATATAATGATTCTTTCCACTGCGCAAAAGAAAAGCTTTTGCCATATCCAAACTTGCCTCTTATTCTCGGATGGGACTTCGGGCTTACTCCGTCCTGTATTATCATGCAGCTTTCACCGAAAGGCCAGCTCCGAGTATTGGACGAACTTATTTCCGAGAACATGGGCATAATGCAGTTTGCTAAGGACGCGGCAAGGCCGTTTCTCTTCAATCACTATAACGGCATGACAATAGTAAGCTGGGGAGACCCGGCAGGTATACAAAGAGCGCAGACAGATGAAAAAACCTGTATTGAAATGCTTGGAGCTTGCGGAATCCCCACTTCTCCAGCTTCAACAAACGTATTTACTGCGCGGCGTGAGGCTGTAGCTGGATACCTTACAAAGGTTACCGACGGAGAGCCGGGATTTTTGCTTTCTCCAACATGTAAAATCCTCAGAAAGGCGCTTATTGGCGGATACATGTATGAAAGAGTTCAGGTTTCAGGGGAAGAGCGGTTTAAAGACCAGCCTTGCAAGAATAGGTTTTCTCATCCTGCTGATGCGCTCCAATATGGAACTATGGGAGCTTCTCCCAATATCGTTACCGGCAATCAAGAAGTGAAGCGGGCTGTAAATCCCTATGGAACTTCCAGACCCGCTTCTGTGTGGGCGTGATTCTCTTACCGCATTGCCAGCCATGCGGAAATAACGACATTCGCAGATGTTCCCGTTTCGGTAACTACAAACCTTATGTATCTTCCGAGTTCTGGAGTAAAGCCGTCAATGCCGCCGCCAGTGGTTCCACTGGTTTTTGTCCAGTTTGCAAATAATGCCGATGACCCTTCGGGCGCAAAGTAATTTACGCCATCGTTTGAACACTGATAGGCGATACTTGCCGTACCATCCCCGGAAACGGCTATCTGCAATGAGAAATCACCGTCGGGCTTATACGTGTTCAGATCGATTACTCCGCTCGTTGCGGTCAATGCCTTGACTACCGTCTGAGCATCGAAGATTTTTACTACGCTTACTTCTTTCATCTCTTCTCCTTTTGTTTTGGTTTTATTTATTGATTAATAAATGGGAAATTCGTTAAGTTTTGTTCTGCATGCTGCCGCTTCCGTAATCCGGCTCTTTCTTTTTCTATTTTGCTTGGAGTTGTTGCATTTTTAAACAAAGACATAATAGATGAACTCGTTATCGGCGATACACCGGGAACATCGCGCTTGATAACACGGGCATTGAATGCCTCAATTTCCGGGAGAATATTCTTATCCCAATTCTCCTGAGTCCTGTTATTACTCGCAAAATACAGATGAATTTTGGTGTTAATTGATTTTTTCATATCTCCATATTTATCAATAACCTGTTTTTCGCTCCACTGAGTTTCGCGCTTTTCTGATATGTAAGCCGGATTGAATCCAAGCCCTCTTAGCGCCGCTTCTTGCCAGTCGGATTTTAATTGCTTGTTTCCGAAGAATACCGGATCGCCGTCCCTTGAAGTAATTCCTTCTGTATATTCTCTTCTGGCCTTGAAAATATTGGCTATTGGTTTCGGTGCAATCTTTTCTATTCCTCTTCCATATCTGCCCTTTCCTATTTCTTGAATACCCTCTCCGAGTCCTTCGAAAAACGACTGGGGAACGCCGCCCAAGTCGGAAAGCTCAGGAACTTCAAACGAGCCAGCCGCCATTGAACCCTTGAGGTTTATACCAAAGAGTCCGCCAGCAAGCCCGGTTCTTGCGAATCTGGACGAAGTAAGTCCGAACTTTTCTTCGAGCCACTGGTACAATGCTTCTTCCGGATCGTCAGGTCCACCAAGTCCCGATATGATAGCTCTAAGTATCGGCCCAAGCAGCGGCTGCAATGGATTTGCTTTTGTCCCGGCGATAACCATCGGGGCAATTGCCATCCAAATAACGTCCTTTCTGTGTCCCGTTGTCCACAATTCGCGCATGAGCAGATAATAATTGTGCATGTAGTTTTTATAGACATACATTGATTTTCCGATATGAGCGACAATGCCGGGGCCTCTCGCCCATCCCGGAAGGTTTATCTTGCCGTAAACGCCGTGGGCGTGGTCGGAAATGCTCTTTGCCTTCATGAGATATTCTTCTCTTTGTACTTCCGACATAACGCCCTTGTGCTGTGCAACCATGCCATTGTAAGCTGCCGCAATCGTTGAAGCGCGATTTAATTTTTCAGTTGTACTGAATACAATCAAGCTCCATTTAAGAATGGAATTAAACACCTTTCCGCCGTGAGTCATTGCAGACTCTGTCAAGTCCTGGTTTTGAAGGTCGGTGTCCCATCCGCGATTTGTAATATCGTCAAAAAGCCTTTTTTGTGTTGCGCTGAGCGTTGAAGCCTTGCCTCTCTTTTTTTGAATGGAATACGTTGTATAGCTGGACATTCCGCGCGTCAGGAGTTTTGGTATTTCTATAGCAGGGATACCGCCAAGCCCGTGCATTGCCGCCGGAACACTTGTTGCAAGCGAAGTGAGGTTTATTACGCCAGATGAAACACCAGAAAGAAATTGCAGTGCCATAGCTGCCTTTGTCATTCCAAATATGCGGTCGAGCCTTTCATCATTGCGCAACATGTCATTCATAAAAGACTTTGCCTCGCTATATGCGTTCGGCTGTGTTGCGGAATCGATTGCGCGTTCTTTTACTGCTTTTTCGTATGACTTCCAGAGTTCAGCCATTGCCTTGTAGTATTCGCTGCTTCCGGCAGTCAAGCCCTTAGGCATATTGTCTTTTTTGTATGCGCTCCATTTCAGGTCATGCCCGGTAAATGCCTCCATCATACTGTTTGCCATTATCCGCTTTGCTGTGCCGCCAGCTATCGAGCGCCCGGCAAGCGTTATCGCTTTAATCGGGTCTTCTTCAAATCCAAGATAAACATCTTTCCCTTTCCGGTTATCGCGCTTGATTTTATGGGAGCGTGAGCCATGACTGTGGATAATGGTCGCCATTTGTTCGGCAAGCGCCTGTCCTATCGCTTCGGCTTGCATGATTGTTGCGCCCTCGTTGTGTGCGATAGCGTTCAGAATAACCTTCTCGAATTCATCATCGACATTCTTGAAATGCCAGGATTCTTCATAGAACCGTCCTCCGAAGCTCTTCAATAGTTCGCCTTGCATTGTGGAGCGTTCGCCGCTGATAGTGAAATGCTTTTCGGTTTTGCCGCTTTTAAGTGGAAAGTCTATCCATTTTCCTTTAAGCCCGAACTGCTCAAAAGTAAGATGCTCTTTCTTCTTCATGCGTTCAACGGCATTATTGATAAGGTCGTTCATTGCTAGAATGTCGTTTTCGACAAAAGCCTCTTCTGAAGGAGTGTTGCTCTGAGTAAATTCTACAGTATAGCCGTCTCTCCTGAGTGTTGCGGCGAGTGCCGCCCTAGCCGCCGTGCTATCAAATTTTTCAAATCGAGAATGTTCTCCTTCTTTGCTTGCCCATAGAAACTGCCTTCCTCCAAGCCTTGTTCGGGGCATGTAATAACCGCTTCTATCGCCCATCTGTTTTAAGTATTCTCGAATATCCACACCTTCAACGACGGGAGCTTTTGCTCCAAGCTTTTTCAGCTTTTTGACATTGTCAAGTACGCCGTTTCTCATCATCTGGAAAGAATTTCTATTGACTCTTCTCGCCGCAAGAACCGAACCTATGGCCTGTTCACTCCATTTGCCCGACTTTCTCATGTCTGTAATTTCGGACTGGTACACGGCATCCCATGCAAGCTCTTCTCTCAAGAAGTCGCCTATCAGCTCATTGTTTTCATTTCTGGCATGAAACGTCTTGCCATCCTCGCTCGTTGTTACCGTGCCGCCTATAGCGTCAATATCGCGCTTCCAGAGGTGATCATCTCTAAGCCGGGCATATTCGGGCTTGTTCTTCTTGCTGAGTTCTACCATTGGATTTAATTCAAATTCGCCCTTGCCGTTATCCTTGTTGAAGATAAGGTTTCCGAACAAATGCTTATCGGTGTCTTTTTGCAGTCCTGCATCAAACATGCGGCTTATCGCAGGAACTTTCTTCATGTAGTAGAAGATAGTTGAAACAACCTTGTCAATATGGCTTATGTCTTCCTTTGCATTCTTATTCTTTTCGCGCATTGCGGAAAGCCATTCCTTCGCCCATGACCTAGCTTCATTGATTTTATTCGTTTCTTTCGCTTCGCTTTTCGGGCTGAATTGCATATCTTCCTTGACATTATCATCTTTCTGGTCTATAATAGCTTTGGAGGTTTGCCCGGCATGCTCTTCTAGCGGTGACTGCAACCTTTGAACGTCACTGTGCAGTAGGGTCGGGGGGACTAGTTGCTTGTCCTGATTTGTGCTTCGAGCGGCACGACGTCGCCAAACCTCTTTTCCTCTTACTTGAACTCCACTTACTCTCGGAAACGCTGTTACTATAGAGTAGTGTCCGTCATTTATTCTAAGCTCAAGAACCATTACGCTATCGGGTTTTCCATATTTAAACAGAACACTTCTGTTTTTTTCCTGAACAACAATTGAATTGCAATTGTCAATAATATTCTGCAAAAATCCCGCCGTATTCCATCCAAGCTTTTTTAATTCCTCCGCGTGATCATGTAAAATATGAACTATTCCAAACCCTCGATCGATTCGACTATCGTGCATACCCTTTTTTAACACAATCGGAAGCGATTTAACCATTCCATTAGTTTCTCTTTCCACCTCTTCGGGAATAATACCCCAGTATTCTTTTCCTTCAGGAGAAAGTACAATATCAAGGGGTTTGATTGTCTTGTCTTTGGCAATCTCCTCAAGCGTCATTTTCTTTTGAGGGTTGGATTTTACCGAGAAAATACCTTCACTCTCAGCCGGGCTGAAAAGTACATCCTCGCCGGTGGAGTCTTTTGGCTTGGTAATCTCTTTCTCCACAGCTCCCGAAAGAAACTTTTCCGCCGCCGCGATTGCCGGGTCAATGTTTTCTCCGAGAATTTCTCTTATGGATTCGTCCATTGCCGACTTGCCTTTGACAATCGACTTCTGAGCAATAATCTTTTCAAATGCGGCCTTGATATTCTTCAATATGTCGAGAATCTTGGAGACTATTCCGGGATTGGCTTTGTGTAATCCTTCGAGAATCTTTTCATCTCCAGAAAGAAGCGATCCCATAACGTCCGCGCCGTATTCCATCTTGAAATAATCGTCGCTGAACTTTGATCCAGGCAACGCCTTTTCAACTTGCGCCCTGCGCTTGGCTATGTAGTCGGCAAGCTTGCCCTTGTCGGAAATCTTTTCCAGCTCGGAAAGAAATTCCTGCCAGAGTTCGGGAGTATTCTTTTGCATGGCGTGAGCAAGTTCGTGTATTGCCACCTGTTTCACGGGATTGCTTTTGCTGTCGGCATCGACATAAATCTTGCCGTCATTGAGGAATATCCCTTCAAAGCCTTGCCCTGCGCCCGTGTTTCTGAATACGACAATTTCCACGCCGAGAGCCTTTGCAAGCTTCTGCGCCGCCGTTATTGCCGGGGTTCCTTCTTTTACCTCTTCAAGCTTCACACGCTCTGATTCTGGCTTGTTTTGGTTGAACCTTGACTCAACACCCTTGAGCCCTGTCATTTTAAGCCCTGGCTTGTTTGCGGGCGTTGATTCGGGCTTTGCGGCTTCTTCCTTCTGAGCGGATGGATTGTCGGCCGGAATGGATTCTTTGTTTTGCGAAACGCCTTTGACTTCTTTTAGTATACTTGGAATAACTTTAGGCTGTTCACCGTATAGGTATTGATTCATTGATTCTACCGAAGCTCGCGGAAGGTTGTCGGCCTTTTCTCTGGCGAAAGAACGAGCATTAAATTCATCTCCACGGCTTTCGGCTTCGGCTAAGGCATTGTCAATAAGCCATTGGTTTTCAATTTTAACGCTGTTTTTTCTTGTCTTTGGATATGGAGTTGTTGTTCTTCCAGATGATGTTATAAATCTATCTCCTGGGGATATTGGTTGGCCGTCTACAGCTCTACCTTCTGTAGTTGCTCTTCTTGGTTCGGCTTCTTTCTTTTGCAAGGCTTCTTTCTTCTTGAGTCCCTTCTTGGGAACAATGGGCGGAATCGCCGTTTCAACTGCCGAGCTTTCCTCGGTAGTTCCCGGCTCATCTGTCAAGTTTTTCTTTACAACTGGAGATTGCAAAGCTTCCGGCTCGGCTTGAACTGTTAAGTTTTCCTGAACTGTTGCATTTTCTGCAACGGTTGGCGGCTCACGCTGTGCCAGTGCCTCTTGTGCGAGTAAAACGCCGTTTTCCGCGTCCTGCCGAACTCTTTCAATAGGCATGTTCATGTAAACATTCGGCTTTTCCTGCGCCTGTTCTGGCTCTGGAACTGCCTGTTCGGCCTGAGGAATAACGCCATTCAGTTTATCGATATGCGCAAGGAGAGCGTCAACATTTTTCCCTTGAGGGTCTTTGCTTATTTCAATTTGAGCTTCTTTAATGCTCATTTTTTCAATCTTTGCGGCTTCGTCAAGCTGATATTGTACATTTGCGGCTTGCATTGCTTCGTTAATTTTGGCTTGCCGTATCTGCTCTTGTTCGCTCAACTGCTCCGAGACTGCCGCTTGTTCCTGCCCTATCGCCTGTTGCGCCTGTGCCGCTTGCTTCTGTTGCTGGACAACTTCCCTTGCTTTGTCCATCTCTGCCTGATTCTTTTCTTCTTCAAGCATTGCCTGGTGTGCTGATTCAATTTGATTGCTGTCGTAAATATTGTAAGCTTCTTCGACAAGCTGACTTTGTGTTGCGCCGGGATACACGGATTCGCCTGATTTTCCCTCTATGTACTCGACAAGAGCGGATCTGTCCATTTCGTTGAAGTTTATGTTGGCATTTTCGGCTGGTGCGGCTTCTGTCTGCCGCTCTGCCTCATGTAAATCAAATGCCCGGTCTATCAAGTCCGCTCTACTTGCCGTGCTTACGCTTGATTCTCCAGTCCGGCTGATAATGTACGCTGCGAGTTCCTGATTTGTCATCGATCCAAATTCAGGATTGACATTTTCACCCGAAGCCGGAAAGTCTATCATGTCCTTTTGTTCTGGAACTCCTTCAAGCTCATTTGAACTTGTCGCATTATCCAAAGAGTTCAGAAGGTCTGTGCTTTCGCTTCCGGTAACTATTGGAGCGTTTAGATTACGCCGGAGTCCTTTGAGTTGTTCGAGCCTACTCTTTCTTTGTGCTTGATTCATGATACTGCCGCCGCCGCCCATCATTCCGCCCATAGCGCCGCCGATAATAGTAGCATCTATAGCGCCCTGTCCAAGTTGTTTGGCTTTTTCTCTTACGGTCATTTCGGAAAGAGGCTTTTCTGTGTTTCCTGTAAGCATATCCGTAAGATTCTGTCCAAGCTGGGTAAATCCTTCCGAAGTACCTTCGCGGAACATATCTCCGCCTATATTCTTGAGAAAATTGAATACACCCTTTTTAACGGCTTTCTTCCCTTCTTCTCCTAAATATTTTCCCAGTATTGGAATAGTCCCTAGCTTTTCGCCAATTACCTCAAATGCGCCATTTCCGATTGCATTGGCAAGCTTTCCAGATTCTGACATATTGGAATTGTCTTTTACATCGTTGTACTGGCTTGCCGCCGAAGTTACGCCCATGTATGCGAGAGAACCAGCTCCGCCTGTGAGCATAAATGCCGCCGCCTGTGTTGCGAGATTGGGAATCTGATTGATTGTCCCATAAAGAACCTGTTCAACGGCTGCGGCTGTGCCTTTTTGCTTAAACGTATCTGTTATGTCAAGTCCACCTGACGCGACTTGAGATTTTTGAGCGGCCTTGTCCTTCATGAATTTAGCTGTGCCGTCAAGAATATCTACCCAGCTCTGTTTGTCAATTGGCTGTTCGGTGTTTGTTGCAAAATACGGAAGATTCTTTGCTTTGCGCTCTTTGGCAAATTCAATAGCTTTTCCGGCAATGGAATCCCACATCTGCGGGTCTTTTTTACTGAGTTCGCCGGGATCGTTATTTAAGAGATAGTCTTTCTGCTCTTGACTGAGTCCCGGGACAAGAGTCGGTATTTCGACTTCCTTGCCCGGTTCTACATCGGCAGTTCCGATACTGAGTTCCGTTGATACTCCGCCGTCCGGCCTCTTGAGTTCTCCGTAGAATCCCTTGCCCTTGAATGAACCATTTTTCCTCTTTTCAAGACTGGCTAAGTATTCTCCTGGTATCACGTCAATAAGTGGATCACCAAGCTCTTTTCTTTTTTCGATGGCACTGGCTCTAAGTGTTTTATCTATATCTCTCACAAATCCCGGCAATGCGGCAATCCCGGCTCCGGCCTGTTCAACACCGGATTTTAAAGACTCTCCAGCCTTGTATATTCTTGAGTGTGTCTTAGCCTGAAAAGTCTCTGGGTTTACATTTTTGTCCTTTAAAAACTGCTGATAAGATTCTTCCTCCGGACTGCGCGCACGGGAAGGCTCGGGAAATGCGGATTTGACTTTTTTTCTATATTCCGCATCTTGCGCTTTTGCTTCTTCAAATGTCGGAATGTAATTCTCATCTGCTTTGAGAGACTCTCTATATTTTCTGTCATATTCCTGTGCTTCCTTAAAGCTGGGAATGTAATCATTATCTACGGGTTTTATAAATGGATTATTTTTTCTATATTCCGCATCTTGCGCCTCCGCCTCCTTGAAGGTCGGGATATAGTCGTTTAATGAATTCATTTTTTCCATCCTTTAAATTCACCAGTTTTTTTGTCATATATTCCTATGCGTCCGCTTGCAGTCATAAATTCGAGATTTCCGGAGCCGTCTCCCGGATCTGGTTCCGGATCTGGTTCCGGATCTGGTTCCGGATCTGGTTCCGGATCTGGAACTTCTCCGCGCATCTGCTTAATAATTTTTGCCTGATAGTTTTCTAGTGATTTTATGTTCTTATCAATATCTGCCAAATTTGCGCTACTGCCTGATGTTGAAGTTTGCGCTTGCACTTTTGCGCGTTCGTATTTCCCTATTTCATCCGCTGCTTTATAGTAACTGGCATCGAGGTCTTTTATTCGCTGGAGATTTAACTTTTCCGTTGCATTTCCGGAGCTTTTTTTCTTTATTCCGAGTGCTTCATTAAGCCGTGCTTCATTTCTGGCTTTGTCTGTTAGCTCGTCTTTGCGTTTAAGCGTAGCCCATACCTGGTGCTGATTAACGGTCTCTCTGTTCTCTGGAGTAAAAAGCGTTATGCTTTTATCCGCGTTAACAACGTAGTCAACAATAGGCTTCCCCTGCTTGTTGAAGCTGTCGATAAGTACATCTTTATCTTTGCCGCCGCGTATTGCGTCATGCACCAAATCCAGCATTCCTTCGCTTTGAGTTATGGCCCAGTTTGTGGCATTGTATTCCTCTTCGCCTCTCTTCTTATCTTGCTCTTTCCATCCGAGTTCTTTGGCAAAAGCGTCAGCAGTAAGTTCCTGCTGCCTGAGCTGGTTTTTGCCGATTGCCATGTGCTGGTTATACTTCTCGGTTTCGCGCTGTTCGTATATCGGCCTCTGCTTCAGCCTGTAATCATAATCCTCAAGCTGCTTGCCGCCGATTTCCATATTCTGATTGTGCCGCTCACGTTGCAGTTGCTTTTCGAATTCCACATCGCCGCGCCTGTCATTATAGTCCATCGCCCTGCCAATACCGCCGTACATTCCCATGATTAGTTCTCCTTAAGTTTTAAGTTTAAAAAAGTTTTCCGGTGCCCCAGCTTGCGGCTTTCTTTGCCGCCTTCGCTTTTTGTTCTTGATTATACCTGACTTGAGCATCTGCCATTGCCTTTTCCGAGACATCACCGCTTCCGCCAATAACTCCGTTTTGTCTTCCGGAAACATACCCTGCCTGATCCGCCTCTTGTCCATATCTATCTCCAAGCCCCATTCCGAGCTGTGCCGCATTGCCATAAGCCCCTGCCGCCGAGCTTGCCGCGCCTATTGCCTGACTTGCTCCCTGTTGAGCTATTCCAGCTATTCCCGCATTACGTGAAAAGCTTTCATCCCTTGCCTGTTTTCGTGCGGTATTCTTCGCCGCAGCTTCTCCGGCTGCTCGGGCAAGCCCCCAATCCGTAAGCATTCCTGCAAACCGCCCGGAATTCGGGTTTACCCCCATCCTCGACATTGTGCGTTGATTTATTCCGAGTGCATTATCATAAGAAAGCCCACTGGATACCGCCGCTTTTCCAGCCGCTTCTTCTTCACTTACGTTTGCCAGTTGTGAAGCCCGTCCTATTGCTGGCATATATGTGGAATTGTAGTTATCCATCACCGTGCCGCTTATGCCGGACAAGTCGCCAGCCACGCCGCTCATATTCCCGATTGCGTTTGAAGCTCCGCTGTACTGGTTCTGCATGTTGCTGTTGTTGTTTTTGGCGTAACTGCTTGCACCTCCAATAGCGCTCTGGCTTGCTGTATTTGCGCCAGTATCGGCAGCCGTTTTGATAATGCCCGATTTCACGCCTGAATCAATTGTTTTCGTTGCCGCCTGTACAGCCGCCACGTTACTTCCGAATCCAAAACTTGACATTTCTCTTCTCCTCGTTATTTCTTATTTTCGTTATAATATTTTCTTAAAAATGCTTCTACTTCTATTCTTGTAACTTTTTTCCTGTCTCCAAAATATTGTCTCATCCAGTATGGTATAAGACACATGCCATCGGATATATTCGCCCAATCCACCGTAACAACCTTTGAAAGCTTTCTCCAAGTCTTTTCCATCGGGCATATTACCTCAATCCCGTTTTCCCTTGCGAGGTCAATAGCATCCAACACTCCAGGAACCTGCTCTTTGTACTCATGGGATACCTCATTTTTATTGAGTATCATATAGAAGCCGAGCATGTAGATTTTATCGTATCGCTTCAGTGTAATCTCCCTTGCAAACATGAAGGCTGTCGTAGAAGAGAAGAAGTTAAATCCGAATCGTTTTGAATAATCAAACATGTCCAATTTTTCATAATTTTTTAAAATATCAAAATCTGAAACGGTAATTATTTTTGACCCAGTCTTATTATATTCCTCAATCCACTCGTTTCCAAGTGATTCGTCTGAATTTCTGCCATTAAATTCCCAGTGAATCTGATATATTTCTTCGGGATGTTTCAATTCCTCAATATCGCCATAAGGACGATAGAAGTAATTCTGTGCCATGACGGGAATTCCCGCAGCGCTTTTCCAGTCGAAGTTTTTCAGGACTGGTTTATAATTTCCGAGAAATATGCAGGGATTACTCATTCAACTCCTACTGTTTGCATCAATTGATTTACGGCATCAACAAGCTTATTTGTTACCTGCTGATTTTCGGTTGCATCTGACGGATTACTTATCTTGGGCAGATTTGTCGCACCAAGATTCATCAATGCGCTGGCAATAGAGTTCGTAACGTCCATGTTCTCTTGAACATCTGAAGGGTTGAAAATCTTTGACAGCCTCACATCGTTCCCTGCTCTGGCATTGAGAATCCTGACGGCATCGGAAAGAGCGTTCGTTACCTGTTGATTTTCGGTATTGTCGGCAGGGTTGAAAATCTTCATGGTTTTGATTGATAAATCTTTCAGTGCCATGTTAGAATTCCCCCATGCTCTGAGTCAATATGAGTTTGTCAATATTCACGGTTGTCTCGACTTCTATTTCCCAATCGCGCTCTTTGCGCATGACCGGGAGCCGGAAAGAAAGATTTATCTGGCTGGCCGGGATTGTCCCGGTATAAACAAGAACATCATTTGCATAGAGCCTGAGAATTACATTCCCGGTTGTTATTGAGTAGTCCGAGGCTATTATCTTGGCGCAACTGAAATTTGCCGGGCGATCGAGAGAGAATTTTTTGCTCTTCCATATCACGGTTTTATTTTCCGTGCCGGAATCCCATTTGACAAGGCTTGTTCCCTGTGCCAGATAAAGCGTATCGTCCTCGATCTCATAATAGAGTGCGTCGGCTGTTTCGTCTGTGGTTACAAGCGTTCCCTCTTTCGGGTCGAATATCCATGCCCCGGCATCGGTGAACATGAATACTTTGCCGTCATGGCAATACGCTTTCATCGTGTCCGGCTGGATTTCCTGCCACTGCTCGCGCTTGAAAAAGTTTTCGGTAACAAGCTGTGCCGTGCCGTTCGCTACCATTACAAGGCCGTCGGGAGATGGATAAAATACCGCACCTTCGCCATTGCATATACCCTCTGCGGAAACGCAAGCCTGATTCTGTGGAAGTACCCTTACGCACATGGTTTCCGGATGGTCTCCTATCGCAAGTTCAGGATTTCCCGTTGTACAGACTACAAGCGTATTGCCATAAACCCCGAATCCTACAATGTCATGTTCAACCGTCTGCATGTAAGAAGCTGGCCATGCATAGGGAATATACGGTTCACAAAAATAAACATCTCGTTTATTTGCTCCGGAAGCAACAAGCATTCCGCCCGGCATCCTGATGAGTCCATACATTTCATCGGGAGGATCACCGTAGGCCGGCATTGATTCTGCGAGTTCGGTATCCTGTTTTATATCGGCATATGTCGTCAGGGAGGACGCTATTTCATCCATGTATAGAAATGCATTATCTTCCATACTTCCAGCGCTTCGGTAAATTCTCCGGTTCTCTACATATCCTCCGGGATTTGCGCCGAGTGTCAACGCGACTGTATCACCCGGACGTGCTTCGACAAGCGCTGAAAGTGATTGTCCGGGGTCTCCCTCGTCTCCAATATCGGTTACATATCTCTGGCAATAGTAGCGGCTCGACAACGAAACCGCATAAACGATTGAAATCGTGATTACAATGTCGCAGGGATTGACTTTTGAAGTGTAATTATAAAGACCAGTATTAAGATTTACACTTACACCGGGCGGTTGCCAAGCTGTATCCTCATTTGCACGCGCAACGCTTACGCATGTAATTGTCGCATATTCTTCATCCTTGTACTTAACTGTTTGCTCTTGTCCGATGATTGAATAACTTGAGGGAGATAATGTTCCAACACCAGTCAGTACCAGCGCTATATTGGCTATATTGTTGTTGACAATATACGCGGCCGCGGTAGTGTAACTCCCCGGGTAACGCGCTGTTATTGTAACTGTCTGATTGAGATTCGTTATGCTTACACTGGTAATAGGACAAGCTACTCCGGAGTTGAAACCGAATAGCGCTTGAACGGCCCATAGCGATTGTGTTGCCTGCCACAGCGGAGTAACGACGGCAGTAATCGGCGCAGTCGGGCTTGGAATTGTCGCATCCCTTGTCTGAGCCGCGCCAGCCGTTCCGAAATCCCCGCGGACTTTCAATTCTCCGGACGCATCTCCAGTCCAGTATACGCGGTTGTACTCGTCTGCGTTTATCGTACTTTTTACCACATTACAGAGAGTAAGAAAATCAAGCCATTCCGCAGCGTCTTCACCTTCAACCCATGCAATCATTTCAATGTTTGCAACATACCATTTCCCGGAATTCTGGCAATCGGAAGTAGCCAAGAGCCGCCAATATTGCGCCGCCGTTGTGGAAGTGAATGTCCATTCCTGATAGCTCGTTATGTTTGTCGGGGTTATCGGCATTTCTGAAACATCTGTCCAGTCGGTTCCATTCAATGACCTCTGGACCATTGCAGTTGTCGGAGCCGCTCCACTTGTCGCAAGCCTGAGCCGAACCTTGCATATCTTCTTTGTAACACCAGAGCCGAAATTCTGTCCTATATACGCGGTGTTGTCAACTGCGGTAGTTGTTTGAGTTGAAGCCCATTGTGAAGTTACGCTTCCATCGAACGCGTTTGATTTGCTCAGATAATCACCGGACGATATTGCATAACCCGAACTACTGGCAACTGCTCCCGGGTGTCCCATCGAGCCGCGCCGGAAGATGGCTTTTACTCCGCTGGCAATTGTACGCTCAAGACTTGTCTGCTTGAAGCATCTCAGATTACCGGCAGTCAGATTACAATTCAATGCCGTCTGTGCTGAGGTATCCGGAAGGAGTTTCGCTTCTGTTCTCGGAATAAGCCCATTGTATTTTTCAAGCTGTAGTTTCATTTCTTTTTATTGGCTTTCTTCTTTTCATTTTTCTTATATTCAACATTTAATGCAAGAAGCAATCCCGAATAGTAGTATGAGTTGAGATACGCAAAGGCTTCATTGTTATCACAAGTAAAGGGAATATTGCAGCGCTTCATTGTGTCGAATGTTGCGTGAATACATTCATGGCAAAGCGTATCCTGCTCCGAGATGAGCCAATTAAATTTCGGCATCCAGATATAATGAGTAAAAAAGCCAATCTTAGGGTCTTCGATTGAGAGAAATTTTCCGGCTGTATTGTTGTCTTCTAATTCAACCTTATATTTTCGCTTGATATATATCTGAAATTCTTTCCATGTTCCAAGAAAAAGAATGGTTCCTATTCCATAAATATCTTCTTTTAGTTTATAGATTTTCTTCATGGCATGAGCCTTTTTACGGTTTCGATTATTGCCACTATAAGAGTTGCAGCCACGGTTCCGACTGCTGTAATCTTGGTCTTTCCCCAAGGAGCCTTTGGATTCGGGCATGATGGGAATATCAACTTGCAGGGCAATTCTTTTATACTGCTCTGTATAGAAGCCATTGTCTTGTCGCCATCTTTGAGGCGTGTTGAAATGCCCTCAAACTGCTGGTTTATTTCACCAATTGAGCGGGTTGTACTTTCAATGCTCATGGCTATTCGCAGTAACAGCTTCGGAGTGTCTTTTGCTTCTGCCTCCATGACCCAATCCGTTATTGTTTTGCCGCCATCAGCCATTTGTTACTGCTCCTTCTTCTTCCCACGCTTCCCATCCGAAACGACTACAGGCGAGATATGTTCCATGTGCCTTTGCACGCCATACCATGCGCTTATGCCAGAGCCAGAATTTAGAGAAAGGATATTCGGTATCTATAATCTTCATCATGTTTGAAAGAATGCGGCCATTTGCTCCGTCAAACGATTCTCTTGTTCCATCCGACTTGTCAAATTCAAAGTCGTGAATCACAACCGCGCCGTCAAACAACTCCAAGAAGAGTGATATATATCCCCTGAGTTTTTCTTCGGATTCCTCTACCGTGAGGTATGGATATAGCCGCTGTAGAAGAAATCTTACAGCATAGTTGAAGTCCGCTGGACCTGCTCCGTTGTAGATGTTTTTGATATCCGCCTCGGACGTAGTCCAGAATTCGCGCGGAGCAATAAGCCCGTATTGCTTGCAAATCTCTTTTAAATTCTTGTCTGTGTCCATTTTTGTACCCTTCCCTTATCGAGAGATCAGCTTATCTGGCCTCTCGTTAAAGTCCCGACTCCACCCAAGCCGGGACAAATACGATTCCTCAAATCCTTTCTGTTTTGGGATTATTTAAGGCTCAATTTTTCCTGAAGAAGATATCCTTCTAGCATCCAGATTTTATTCTTAACGCGCTCAAGACACATATCTGCCCCGATTTTTTCACTGTAGTTTTTAGGATCAACGCATGTCGAAGTTTCAATACACGTAAAGCCATTTGTGAGCCTTACTGCAACGATTGTGTGTTTTTTTCCAACTAGGTCAATCGTTTTGATCTCGGTCTCCACAATTTTACTTTCGACCAGTTCTTGCGTTACGATGTTTTCGTTCATCTCGTCTTTCTCCTTTTGTGTTTTATTATGGCTTCACTTTCGAAGCCGTATCCGATGTACTTGAAGCCGTAACAGCTATTGCCACCTCTTTGAGAGTATTGACAACTTTTATTGTATCTTCTGCCGACTCGCCAGCCTGACCCGTGTAACTAATCGTAATGCTTTTTATATCGGTTCCGAACATAGAAAAAATTGAACCTTGAGATGTAAGGGTAAACATGCGCTCTGTGAGTTCTCCGGGCTTTACTGCAACAACATCATGAACGGTACTCATGAACGTGCCGAAAATAAGAGAAAGCGACATTCCGGACGTATCCGGGACTGTCGAGACTTTGAATGCCGTTGACTGAGTTGTTATATTAAGCGACTTCTTTGCGATAGATGGGAAATCTTCTTTGGTTTTGGTTGTTACGGTTTTCCCGTCTTTGTCGATTGTCGTTACCTCGGTGTCAATTGTTGACCGACACCCCGACACGAACAGCGTAATCATTACGAGGATTGCCAATGCGTAGAACTTCTTCATCTTTCTTTTTCTCCTTTGTTTTATTTTAGTAAAAAATCGTGCTTAAATCTGTAACCCCAATTGCCGCCAATAGCGCCATGAGCGGCTCGTTGTCGGTAGCGGCGCAGTCAACGAGCGCCCAGTTTTCTTTTAGGTCTTCTGACAGGCTGGCGAGTGCAGCCGCAGCCACTTCGTATTTTCCGAGTGCTTGCAAACGTTTTTTGAATTCGAGTTTAGGGATGGAAATTACATCGTCAAGAATTGACAAATCCGCCGCATCTATTACTGCCTGAGCCGCCGCAATTTGTTCAGGCGTAGCTGTTTCTGAAGTGACAAAGCTCCATGTTGCTTTGTCCGATTCATTTCCTACCGATACGCCGTTTATCGGGCATACCGCCGCGACCGCATTATGTAATTTTTTGAGATTCATTTTTTACCTCAGATTAATTATTGATTGTAAAATTCATTTCATAATTATTAAAAGTTGCCGTTCCGCCATTTCCCGACCGCTCCAATACCGTATATGTATGATAGCCTGTATTTGTCGTTGACATTGTCATGGAACATGTTATATAGTCGGTATAGTTATTGGCGATGTAGTTTATCGTTGTTGTTGATCCATCAACGCCTACCCATAATTGAGACACATCTTTGCCAACTAAAGCAATCGATATTACAAGCGGCACTAATTCACCAGAAACCATTCCCACATATTGAGTTGAATCGTTATTCCAATAACGCAGGGTTGCACTATTATATGTATGAGCAGAGCTCGATGATTTAACCAGCCTGCGCTCTGTTTTGTTATAACAATTCCAAACGAATCGGCTCGTCACGGAGTCTTCGCACTGCCCAGCGCTTGCTGTTGTCCTAATCGTCCCAAGATAACGCCGTGTTGCATCTCCACTCTTGACATAAATTCCATCCTGAGTAGTTAATGCGGTCGCTCTGGTTGTAGCGTCAGTCCATGCCAGAGCCTCAAGAGTCAGCGTCCCTGAGTTGTCATAAATAAATATGTCGTAATTAGTTGATGCCGTGAGACCTGAGAGCGATAGGCTTTTTTCGGTGAACGCTCCGACGCTCCAAGCCGTGCCGCTGTATATGCCTATAAGGTTCCCTAGGTATGGAGTGAAATAAAGTGTTGTTTTTGCGGTCTGATTGGTGGTCGAAACCGGGACGCCGCTTTCGAGTGTCAGTCGGCCTTGGCAGATGGCAGAATCGATTGTCATTTTACCGAGCATATACGTCCAAAGCCTTGACAATGTGCTCTTTCGATTAGTACCAGACGCGCCGTCATCAACTATCATCAAATCAGCATCGACAAGGGCTGCACCTATGTCTGTGCCGCCGTCAATGTCAAGAGTTGTGATATTTCCATCATAGCCACCAGTCCCGGGGGCGGTTACCTCTATCCAGACCGCAGCGCCCTCCGTTGCGTCCTTACAGACGTATTCCTTCGAGTTCGTTACATCAAGCCAGCGCGAGCCTATCGAATATCCATCTACCGAATCGTCCCCGGTAGTAGGCGCCGCTGTTCCGTCGAGTTTATTAAGTATATTTGTGATATTGCCGAGACCGATATCGGATTTTGAAACACTGTGCGGATTGCCGCTTGTAAGTTGTGAATGGTCGTAGGCCGTTTTGCCTCTGTCCCCTCTGTATGCCGTCCCAGAGGTTTCACCGAGTGCCAAGCTTGCGGATATTTCAACATATGCCGAACCGCTCCAGCGATATGCTTTATTGTCATCCAGCGTAACATAAATAATTCCCGTTGCGCCTGTCGCTGGAAGGCTTGCCGCATCGGCATATTCAAGAATATCATCGACATAGGCAGGAAGTTGAGCTGACGGAACCTTCCCTGACGAATCGAGTTCCGCGTATCCATTTGCCGCGCCTTTTTCCGAAACAAGTTGAAAATCCGCTGGCTTTGTTCCCGAATCCGCGAGAAGCTGCCCGGTCGCGTCTGCGAAGCCAGCGAAATTGCCGGAAACCACACCGCCGGGACTGCGGACATCACCTTGCCCGACAACCGAATTTCCGTCAAAAAGAAGCGCACCGCTTATTTCATCTTCCGATATCTTTTCTATTGTTGTGAGATTGGTATGACCGTGCTTCTTGGTAACGGCATCGGCAAGATTTGCTTCGGTCTGTGTAAGGGTTCCAAGAAGTGCGCTGTTTGTATGTGCGTGTTTTTTGGTAACAGCATCGGCAAGGTTTGCCTCAGTTTGTGTAAGAGTTTCGAGTAAAGAAAAATTACTATGCCCGTGTTTCACTAGTGTATTTGCCGCTACATCTGTATTGTTTGAAACCTCAGCGTCAAAGTCTGAAATAGTTGCAGCCGTCTGTGTTCCAGTATGGTTTGCACGTGCGAGAAGTGTTGCGTCTGCGCTATTTGTGGTTGCACCTTCAGCTATCCCTGCAAGCTTCGTCTTTTCGCCTGATGTGTAAGCAACGCCATCGCCAGTTACGGGGACAGGAGTTACGCCAGCGTCGGGAGTATAGATTATCTTGATTTTCGTATTGCAAAGAACGTCTTCTGTCGCTCCATCTATGATAACCAGCGTAAATGTTTTCTTGTCCCTGTTGTTGCTCAAGGCAAAGGCCGCGATCAATTCTTCGGTGTTGAGATTGATTTCGCCTACCGCATTTGCTCCGCTGTCCGCGAATGACAGTCCTTCCGCCATCCTTGCATTATCACCGTCAAAAATTGCGGCCGTCAGTGCCGCCGCCGAAGAATTCCCGATGTTGACAACCGTCAACGCTATTGTTTCCCGGAGTGAAGAAGTTCCGGAAATTGTAGCTTCTTTTGTGGTCGTGTTGATTGTTGCGGTTATTGGAGTTGCCATTTAGAAGAAACCTCCACCGCGCGCCTGTAGGCTCACGGATTTGAACTGTTTATTTATATCCATCTTTGCCTGAGAAACGCATCTGTAATATTCGGTGCGGTAATCCATGGCAAGCTGTAAATCAGTCCACGGCTTTTTCGGCTGTTTCATGAGCTGCCATCTGCAATGAGACATAATAGCCTCGCCGTGCCTGTCCCATATCCAGGTGGGAAGTTCGTTGATTCCGAATTCAGGACGCTTCACGACTTTTACGCGCATTCCGCCAGTTATCGTAACGATTGGAGCGTAATTCGTGTAAAATATCAGTGTTTCGTCTTCATTGAGTTTATAGAAGTTCGGATTGATTTTCGGGCAGTCATCGAAGTTGTCGGCAGTAACGGATTTGACCTTCACCCATACAATTTTGTGTATGTATGTATCATCGATTGTATCCAGGCTGTATTCCGTCTGGTCTTCGACAACATTCAAGTCTATTTCATCTTTCCAGCATTCGGTATCTTCGCAGAGTTTTCTTCCCGCCTGTTGAAGGTACTGAGTTATAACAGCATCCGCGCAACCGGGTAAGTCAGACATCAGGTACTGTATGTAATCTGAGTATTCAGCTATCTCTTTAGCCATTTTATTCAAGCTCCTTCAGATATAGCGCGAGGTGTGTATCTCTTCTGGCGACATCCATTGTCTCGTCAGAATCCTTGTCGAACGCTCTGTAAATGATGTAAAACTCAAGCGCGGCTTTCCATGCAGAATCGAGGATAGACGTGTCAGTAGTAGCTGTTGCATCGGTCAATACAATCATATTGCCGCTGCTGTCAATTCGTGCGTCAGGTCGCCGTTTCGCAATGTCCCTTATTCCTGCATTGTAATAGCCGAGGAGTTCAGCGTCAGACCATCTGTATGTTGCAACTGTATCCTGCAAGTTTGTCCGGACGCTTGAGATTACATCACTTACGAGCATTTTATTTTATTCCTTTGCCGCTTCGAGTTCGGCTATTTTGGCTGCAACTTCTTTTTTGCTCAGTTCTTCCGGGACTTTTTCACCGAAACGCAAAAAAGCATGTTCGGCAAGTTTTTCGCGGCTCAGCCTTTTGAGTTCGGTGTTTGAAAGAGCCGTGGTTTCCGACATATCAACAACCGGGGCTTCTTCTGCGCCACCGATTACTGAAACATTGCTACCCTCGGACGCCGCCGGAATTTCTTTCAATTCCTGCCGTACTGTCGCTTCAATGTCGAGAAGCGTTTCCGGCTTTACGGGTTCTCTTGTCGGTTCAGGAGCTTGTCTGTGTGCTCTTTTCGCGTTTTCTGCGCATATTCTGTCCGCTTCCGGCTGTGAGACGGGGTCAAAGTTTATGTTTTTTGACAATGCTTCCGTCCACGGGAAGATGCCGCCATCTGATTTTCTTTTTAGCAGTCTCATAAGATTTCGTTTCCTTTTTTTGAGAGATTCCGGAAGCACACCGGCTATTCACCGATGCGCAACCGGGTTATGATTTAGTCGTTGTCGCCGCTGAGGTCGTTCACGGCAAGGAGAACCCTGCCCTTGAGTGTATCAGCAGCCGCGCCTCCGATTGTCATCGTGAGGTACGTGTCAGCCTCTATCGCTATTGGATACAGGGCGGTATATGACGCTCCAGTAGCTCCGGTTGTTCCGTCACCGAGAAGAAGAGTGCCGGAAGTTGCAGCCGAGCCGCCATCAACGAGATCGTCATTAGCTGCGCCAGTTGTGCTATGTCCGAGATCGAGAGTTACAGACGCTTCGCCTGTGTCAATCATGATTTTGGAACCGACAATGTCCAAGCCCTTTTTGAGGGCAACGAGCTTGAAAATATCGCCGCTTGCCATGTTGTCTACGGAGCAGTCAAAAGGTATTTCGTATACCCCTGCTTTGTTTATACCGCTTGCGGGAAGCTTGCTCCCGCTGATAGAATTTATTGTTGCTACCATTTTCTTATCACTTTCATTTTAGGGGCTGTTTTACCAGCCCCGTTTGTTGTTATTGGTTACGCTTTGTAGACGTAAGCCCATCCGAGAGCTTCCGGTTTCACGGCTTTGTACCCGAATACGCGGAGTCCGCGATACAGAGTACCGAACTGGCTTTCGCCTTTCAGGCTCTCGTTCTGAACCATCTGAGTGGCGAACGTAACCGCGTCCTTGTGTCCGAACATCAGATTGTAAGCGGTTGCGCCGCTTCCGTCTGCGGTTGTCGGAACCAGATTGGTTTTGTAGAGCTTGAAGCTCGCTATATCGCCGAGATACCTGTTTTTGGTTGTGAGGGTTGACTCGCTCTTTCCTGAGAACGAAGCGTTTTTCAGGTCGGACTTGTTTATCATTCCGCACATCCACACAGGCAGAACGAGATACCTTGATTCGTCATCATCAGGAACGTCCTGTTCGTCAAGGACGGATTCGAGGTCAACGAGGAAATCGAGGATATTCGCCTTGGTTATACCTACGGGGGCAGTAGAAGCACCGAGATTGAAGGACAAGCTTTTTACACCTGCGGTAGCACCGTAATTTCCGGTAGCCGCAGAGCTGTAAGCGTTGTCGAACACTTCTTTGTCAACCGCCTGTTCCTGGTAATACGCGGCCTGGCTGATGAATTTGGGAGCCATGAGCAAATCAAACTGTTTTTCGTCTACCGCGTCAACGCGAAAACCGTATGATATTGCTTTGTCGATAACCAGATCAACGGACGGAGAAGAGAGGTCTTCATAGCTCATCTTCTGTCCTTTTTCGTAATTGCTTATGGCAATTTCGGGGATTGTTCTGATTTTGACCGTGTCGCCATGATCTTTGATTTCGCCCTCATAGTCCGTGTTGGTTATCTGAGGGATAATCGCCTTTCTGTAGTATTCAACGAGTGTCTTTTTTGCGAAAAGAGTCGGAATCCAATTTGTAGTGCCGCCACTGCCATAATCGGGCATTCCTGGAGTTCTTGCTATACCTGGCATTTTTCAATTCTTTCTATTTTTGGGCGGCAAATCAACGCTATTGTTTTATGCGTCTTTCACGATATGCCGCATCGTTTTCTTTCATGATTGCTTCGGCCTCTGCGTGTTTTCCTATGCGGGTCAACCTCACAGCTTCATCGCTGCGCTTGTCTATCTCAGCGTTGGTATAGACTGGCTTGCGATTGTCTTTGAGGTGTGTAGTGGCATCCGCGCCACCGTTCCCGGCTGGGTCAATGTTTGCAGGGGCTGATCCTTTTTTGGGAGCGGAAGAAGCTTGCTTCATGGACTTGTAGGCATTGAAGATTCTTGATACTGAATTGGCACGGCCTTCATCAAACGCCTGATTTACCAAAGTCAGCAGGGGTTTTCCTGCAATTTCGTCTTCGGTAGTTTTCAGCCAGTCTACAAAGTCGGAATCGTCTTTCATGGCAAATGCGCCAGGAGAAAGTTTTTCAACTTCGCCCCATGTCTGGCTTTGCTTTGCCATACGGGATTCTGCTTCTGTTTTTGCCTGAAAATCGCTCATGCGCTGCTCAACGGCTGAAAGCTTTTCGGAAACCTGATCGGGCTTAATCATACGCGCCATCAGCTTTGGTAACAGTGCCAGTGTATCCGGGTCGAACTGATCGCGTTCTTCCTGCGTAAACAGGTTTTCCACGTTCATTTCTGTCGGAGCTACATTCTGCTTTTCAGGGACTGACTTGTTTTCGAGGAGCCGATTCAATAGTGCATTCTGCTCTTCGAGTTTCTGGCTGAGAGTGCGTATCTCGTCCTCATGACGTTCTTTTTCTGCCTTTTGCATTCCTTGATTTGTCAGGAATCTGCGCTGCCAATAGTCTATATCTGTCTTGTCTTCTACGTGTTCCGCTGCCTTTTCTGCGGATGCGTCCTGCTGATCTTTGGCGGCTGGCTGTTCAACAACCTCGCCTAGATCAGTGTTCTGCTCGCTCTTGGCTGGTTCATCGTTGCTCAATGGCTGATTCTGTCCGATTTCGTCGGCCTTATCGAGCTGGCTATTATCCTGACCGCCGCCGGGATTCTGTGCCGTTGCTCTCATCGCCGCTTCCATCTGATTAACTTCATCTTCCACTTTTTGCATTGCTTCGGGTAATTTGCCCATTTTCTTCTTCCTTCTTTTGTTTTCCGCTTGCGCCGGGTCTGCGTTGTGCAGGGTCCCACCTACGCTATTTTTAGCTACTGAGGTTGCCCTCGATGTAGTTTTACGGCCTTCTCAATTTCATCGAGCAGGTGTCCGATGTACTGCGCCTGTCCTCGCTCGACTTCGCCTCCATTGTTGATAACGAATTCTGCTGTTTTGGAGTAATCGCGTTGGAGTTTTCTTTTAAATGTTGCCCAGTACGGATTGCCCTTTTCCATCTGGGCTATTGCGTCTTTTTCTTCGTCTGTTATTTCTTGGATCATGCTGTCATTTCCTGCTGTTGCGGTTGTCCTGCTTGGAGTTGTAGCTGCTGTTGCTGTATCATCTGGCTCTGTTGCGCCTGTGCGGCCTCTTCGTCCTGCTTGTCGAGTTTTTCTTGCGTTGGAACAATGTCTGATGTTTTGAGTTCGAGAGTTTTTGCAGATTCACGGAGCAGTGTTGCGCGTCCTTTTTTGCCTATAATTTCGAGGTCGGTCGGATTGTTTGTAGCATTCAGAAACTCATTGCGGCGTACCTGTAGCTGCTCTTTGGCAATGACAGCAAGAGGGCCACGAACGGAAATCTTGCAATCGCCCTTAATGGACTCGTCATCTTCCTTCTGCATGTTGTAGTTATACTGATTTTGGAGAGAGGGTTCGATTACATTTTGGCTGATTCTTGAGACTGCGTATTTGATACCTTTTGCGGCGTTCCCCTGTAGCATTGCGAGGCCGGACGCGGTATTTCCCGCGCCGCCTACTGCTGAATTTCCATGGTAAAAATCGGGGATATTGGTAACATCTGCGGCTTCGCCTTTGAAATGCTTGTAGCATTCAAGGAGTTCGCCAGCATTGCACGGAATTGTAATTGCCTGAACCGGCGGAGCATTGCCATATGCGTTCCCTGCCTTGCCTGAATACTGCAAGATTTTGCGGGGAAACATCATCGTTATGTCTTCATGCGCAACCTTGTCCATGTCATAGGCAATCATAGGGCCACTGGACAATCCGAGGTTGTTACAGAGTTCGCGGGTTACATAGTTGCATTCTTTTTGAATGTCTTGCATGGATTCGGGGAGCGACTTGCCCCATAACGAGCCTGGAACTTCCTTGAAAGACGCGGTATAATAGGGTTTTTCCCCTAGTAAATCTTCGTTGATGATCGCCTTAACGCATTCACTGCCAACTATTAAGGCAGATATTTCATACTCTTCGTTTTCGTCTTCGACTTCAATTTCCCATTTTTTCAGCAATTCCCCCTTTACTCCTCCCCAGAAAAAGAACCCTTCGAAAGATTCATCGTCATTTGCGCTGGAAGAGGGCTTGTTCTCCAGCACGCGGCGCTCTGTGTCGGTTTCGGGGATTGATATGCCATCTGTCTCATTTTGCTCAAAAACTCGCTGTATGGCTTCTTTGCTGTATCCGGGGACTCCTGACATTGCATTGAGTTCTTTTCTGCTGAAAGATTTCCTTTCGAAGATAGATGCGGTCTTAATGTCTGATGCACCTGGAGAGAAATACATGTCGAACGGGCTTACGCGCTCCCACATCATGGAAGGCTTGTACTCTATAACAGCCTTTGTTTTGCCCTGCTCGTCCTTGCCCCAGCCAATGGTCTTTTTGCGTCTGAAAACGGGACCTTTGAAAAACGCATTCGGATAAATTGCATAGTCAATCAGGAATGCGCTCATTGCTCCCCTGAAATTACCCTCTACCTGCTGGTCATCCATGAGTTTCTGCATTGCCAGTGCGCTATCAGTAGCGAGATCGGCAATCTCCTTTTCAACCTCGACTTTGCGAACCTTGGCAAATTCGTAGCTGAATCCTGCCATATCGTCGTTGAACTCGTCTACCATCTCCTGAGTGAGCATTCCTTGTGCGTCTGCGTCTTCGAGCTGCGCGGCCTTGACGGCATAGTATTTACGCGCCATCTGCTCAGTTTCGTCTGCAATCCTTTTGACCTGGTCCTCAGGAAGATCGGGAATCGGTGTAGGATCGAGCGCCCATATACGCTCTGTGCCCTCTGTCATAATCTCAGCTATCCAGCTGGTGCAGTCTGCCGCCTTCATTGCTGTAACACCCCTGAAAACGTCAGTTCCTCCGGCTTTTCGGATCAGTTCGAGGACATCTGGGGAGTACTTGCTCTCGTACTGCCTGAGGCATTCAATCAATCGATTGTCAACGCCAGTCTCGGAACGCGCTCTTTTTGCAGCATCGTATCTGCCTTTGATGTGTGCAGACAGATCAGCAGCCATAAAACCGCCCGGTACAGCCTCAGGAGAGGCCGTATCGGCGGGGGAAACGGACATTGCTGTGATTGCATCAGGAACTGGCATTAAATGCGCTCCTGATTAGGTTGTTGCGTCAGTCGTTATAGCGAGAGATGCAGTGAGTTTGCCATTGACCTCAACAATGAGGTAAAACGTATCCGCGCCAGCTTTTGTGATGTTGATATCCGCGTGTCCTGTGTCCTTGGTTACGATATCAAACCTCTTCCCTGCAATCAGTGGGATATATACGCCATCTGTGCCTATCGCCACTGTGTCAGGAGTTGTCGCGACGATTGAATCGCCATTGGCATCATCAGAGAGATAGCAGCTGAGTTTTGCGCGTCTGGCAATGCTATTGCCTATGTAGTCAATGAGCTGAATGCCTACATTGATTACGTTCGCGGCCTCTGCACCTATTACGAGCGCGACATCAGATACCTGCTTGACTCCATCGACCGTGAGTTCGTCAACTCCGACTCGTCCGAAACTGACATCTTCGTACATTGACATTTTTCGTCTCCTGTTATTTTTCACTTTAAAAAAATTGTGCTTAAAGTGGGAGCGCGAGTGTCAGTCAAATGCAGTGTTTTAGTCGTGTTTCATGCGTAACTTGCTATAGTTTTGAGCGTGAGAGAAGATTATAAATAGATTACAGCTATAGAGTTATAACTATTTACAAGGTTTTTTCATTGTTTTTAAAAAGCGTCAGTTTGGAAGTAAGTTATTCAACGGTAAGCATTTATCTCTCAAGCATAAGTTTTTCCGCCTCAAAACAAATACATGCTGTAGCTCTATTATAGCGCAAACGGGAAAGATCGAAGTTTCCCGATAAATCGTGAAGAATTATCGAGAAGGGAATTGTGCCTCACTTTTGAAAGGCTACGGCATTTGAGTTGCAGAAATCGCCTCTAATTGCAAGCCAAAACTTCCATAAACCCCGCGCGCAAAAGCAAGGCGTTTGAGGGGAAATTACCATCTACCTCGTCGGCATCTAATTCTCCTGCTTCTTTTGGCTTCGATTGCGTTGCAATGCTGGCGCTGAAACTGGGAATCTGCTTTGCGGAAAGCTGAACCTTTAGAGGTCCGGGGTTATTGTTATTCATAATAAAGTACTTATGATTAAAACATAGTGATTTGGTCCTGGGTTAGGACCGATGTATTTTGAGTGTAATTACAATCAACAGGGCGACATTGATGTCGGTCTGTTAAGGGCCCCATGATTAACTGGTACACAGGACAGAAGACCTTGTCAATTCCATCAGGAACTGAGTAAAAACGGAAACCGCGTTGGACTGAATCCGCGCGGCTTCGAACACTCCTTCTACGCGTGGCAGACGAGCTATCTAACTATATTGTTCTGGATTGAAATGTCAAGAAGCTTTTTCACAAACTCAATTAAACGCATTCTAAGCGATTTTAAGAGCTGGGGTAGGCATTGACACGGGTATTGCTGTGTTTTTGCGTCCTTGCCGCGATTCCCTGTTAATTCTGACGGTTATCATCGACATTGATTGCTGTTATGTCCGAATTGCCTTTGGATAGCTGGATTTTAGTTTATTGTGTGTGTCTCGCGCATAGCGCGCTCTTAATACTACGAGAAATACCTTATGCAGATTCAGGGGAGAATATAAGAGGGGATAGGGAGGTGAGGGGAAGGGGAGAAATAAAGGGGGGCGAAACTTTTTTGGAAAAGTTGAGGAGGATTGAGGGGAAGGGAAAAGTGTTGAAAGTGGCAGTTTGCTTTATAAAGTGTAAGCGTCACAGAAATGTCACGGTACTTGTCACGCTAATGTCACGGTAGCAAAAACGGGCTATATCTATCTTATAATAAGTGGCTTATAAATATAGTGTTTTCAATGTCACGCTAATGTCACGCCTGTTGTCACGGTAGTGTCACGGCGATGTCACACGAATGTCACGCTTGCCTTTACATCTCTAAAACAGAGGATATATTGTCTGCATGGTGAACCGCTCCTTTGTTCTTCGTCCTTCTTATTTATGCTTACTTATGCACCAAGGGCACTAAAGGGCTACAAAAAGCCTTAAAGTGAGGCTAAGTTTCTTTCTTTGGGAGCAGAGGGTCGCAGGTTCGAATCCTGCTACCCCGACCATTTTTTCCTAACTTCAAATTAGCCTCAAGTCTTTTATTACTTCCGCGTCCTGCTTGCTTGTTCCGATTGGTGCATTATATTGTCAAAACACCATCAAAAGGCCACCAAAGGACAATAAAAGGACTACGTCAATGGGACGCATCAAAGGAGCAGGATTCGTTTACAAGCGCGGTAAATCATGGTACTGGCAAATAAAGATCAACGGAAAGAAGATACGGCGGAAGCTGGAAGCCACAAGTCAAGAGTCTGCAGACAAAGAGGCACATAAATTTTATCTTGCAGCATCCGCCAAGTCGATGGAAGAGGTTGCTATCTTTGCGGCGAGATCGAGAAATGCAATCAAGGAGCGCGAGCCGGGAATTGCGCTCAGTGAGGGGATTAAGCTGTTTCAGGACAGCCCGAAGCGCCGAGACGTGGGGAAGCAGAGAGCGGCGCAATACAAGAGCATCTATGCGTACTTTACCGGGTTCCTTGCCGGGAACTACCCGGCGGTGTCGGCGTTAAACGACGTTACCCCTGAGATAGTGGAAGCGTTTGCTAAGAAACTCAAGGCGGAAAAGGGGACGCGCTCCTACAATGTGTATACTGGAAGCCTCAAGACGATTTTCAAAACACTACTTCCGGATGATAAAAATCCTTTTGACGGTATAAAAAAGCAATCAGAAAGTCCGGTGTCGAGCAATGACCTGACGGCGGAGCAGATCAACGCGGTTTTTGCGGCGGTTGACGGCGAAATGACATTGTCCCTGATGCACAGGGCGGAAATGGCTGTATTGTTCCGACTGGGCGCATATACGGGGCTTAGGCTTGAAGATTGTTGCGTGCTGAAATGGTCTGCGGTGAAGCTGAACCAGAGAGTTATTACATGGATGCCTTGCAAAACAAAACACAGCTCAGGGAAGCCCGTCCATATCCCGATTCATCCAGAGCTTGAAACGCAACTCAAGAAAGCTCAGGAATGGAAAGACGAGTCGGGCTATATTCTGCCGGGAGTTGCAGAGCGATACGGGCGCAATCCCTCGGGAATTCGTCAGGACGCTCAGAAAGTCATTCACTGGAGCCTGTGGAAGGATAAGAGAGAGGGCGAGTATCCACCGAAGCCCGACGACAAGTATGGGTTTCACTCATTCCGGCATTCGTTCGTGTCGCTCTGCCTCAATGCCGGGGTTCCCGTTCCCGTGGTTCAGGCGATTGTCGGGCATACGTCCAGCCTCGTAACGCGGATTTACACGCACATCACGCCTGAGACAATGCGGCAGATAACAGCGGCACTGCCCTCCAGAGGGCAGAAAGAAGAGCTTACGTACTCGGAGCGGCTACAAGAGATAGCCGCCATACTCAAGGGGAAGAAAGAGCTTACAGCACGGGAAAAGAAGATATTGGAGATGTTGTAAAAAGCTACAGTTACTCTTGAAGGTTGATATTGATAATACCCTGTTTTGCAAGAATTTTTTCATATTGTTCTTTTTTGAGTGGACAGTTTACAAACTTTTTGAATTGCTCTGATGTTTCCAGCTTCATTTGCCTTTTCATGAGACCTATAAGACTGCCGGAAATTGATTTTGCTCCATGACTCATTTTGGTGCGGACGGCTGTCTTTATCCCGTTGAAATAAAAGGAAAAATATGTATGGTCTCCCATTTCTGTCTGAAAGCCTTTTTTCAAAAGAGCTGCCGCAATCTTAGGTACCGGAAATTGCATATCAATTCTCCCGGCAAGAAACAAGCGAGAGAATCTTTTGTTTTAATACCCTCGCCCCTTTGTCCAGCTTGGAGTCCTCGCATGTTGCGTAAGCCACCCATAAGAAATTCAATGTTCCGGCAAGTTCATTAAGGCACTGTTGCTCGGAAGATGCCATCTCTTCTATTTCAAGCGGGGGATAAATAAGTCTCACGCAATCGCTTAACTTTTCAAAGTTCAGCAACTGAGGCGTTTTGAACTCAAAAACCTTGTTTTCAAACTCCAATACCTGTACCATAAGTCCCTGCCTATCGTTATTGACGCAATCCGCGGACTGTGACGCTTCATACTCCTTATTATAGCCTAAAGCGTCAAACAAAGCAAGCCCGGCATTATCTAAACCAATTCTAAGCCATTCGCTTGTATTTATGGTTGACGCATTGTCTATACCACGTGCTCTATAGTTTCCGACGTTGGGTTTGTGTATGGGTAAAGTAGCGCTTGCTATCATTTTTTGTCGTTACCTTTTTCTTGTTTGTTTTCTACAACGATGCCTGCCTCTATGGCCTTAGAAATGAGTAGCTGTCCTACATTATAGGCAATATCAGGCCTCAGCATTATAGAAGTTTGCACTTCACGGGTAAAGCCGTCCGTTGGGAGGTTGATACGAGTTAAGGAAGATTCTCCTTTTGAATTCACTTCGAGAGTTGCACTTTCCCTTATGGTTGGATATTCAATGTAAAACTGGACGTATAAATCTTTTATGGGAGTGGATGTAACAATACATCCGGAAGTTGGAAACGATTGATGTTCCCGGCTTTTTATGGTTTCAATTTTAATCGACTTGGATGGTTCGTTTTTCTTCATTTTGATACCTTTTTATTGTTTTTTTGTAACCACTGCGCCTCGGGGTGGGTTATTTAACGAGTGTCCATTGCGGATTTTCGCTATTGTTTTTGTAATTCTGCATTAGTATGTAGGTTGTCCCGGTAATCCTGTTTACTCTTACCAGGCAATGCTCGCGTCCGCGGTCTGTTTTCTCGTACTTGTACAGTGTAGGCCATACAAACAGCGCGAATAGAATAACCCCGGCGGCAATTATAGCTTTCGGGCTTTTGAGAAAAGTAATAGCTTTGTCTTTCATGATTTTCCTTGTATAATTTTAATGCACCTATTTAAGATTTTAACGAGCGCAATTTTGCTTTGATTATTAAATCACACTCAATATGTTTTTCGCGAACCCAAGGGTGTAGTACTTTTACTAAATCACGATACGAAAAAATATATTTTTTACAGGAATTCTCAACTAAAAATTCGACGGCTGGTTTGAGACAACTCAACATAAGCACTCTTAAAAAGGACGAGCTTCCCTTTCTGAATAATGCAAAATATTGAAAATATCTCTTCTCTAAAAGATCGAAATCGATCGTCTCTCCCTCGGATAAGATAGGGATCAAAATATCATTTAAAAATGCATAAGGTGAGAACTTGTTTATATCTGCCATGTATGCATTATTTGAAGCAAGGCTTATCGCAAAAAATTCGACTTCTTGAAGGTTCCAAACATCTCCAACATCTTCTGGCATGGTTTTCATGTGGTTGCCTACAAATTCAAGAACAAAATTATTGCTTATATTTAGAATATCTGCGCATAGTTCGCTTTCTCTCATAATCTCTACTTGTTTTTGCATAATTGAAAGAGCTGATGCTATATCTTGAATCTCAACTCTTCCTGTCATACTCACAACCATTGAAGTTCCATCTGTCGCTTTTACTGTGTTCCAAATAACTTCACATTTGCAGCTTGGACAGGGATAAGAGCATCCTATTGTACGACCGTTTGTTCCTATATTTTGTCCGCAATGAGGGCAAACGGCTGTTATGCCAGCATCTTCGCCGCATTTAGGACATTGCATATAATCTTCTAATTCATCAATGGGTATTGGAAAATTTGATTTGCATGAGATACAGCTTCCTTGTATGCTTTTTTTAGACATAAAATTCTCGCATGTTAAACTATATTTATTTCCTTTATTTCTTATGCTCAAACGAGCTTAAAAAAATCGTCATCATACTCAAAATCAAATAGCTCCATTTGTTCGGCTCTCGGCTGATTTTCATATACAATTATCCTGCAACCGCCCCGGACGTGGGGTTGTGCCCTTCCGATTCATCATCGGTTATTCCGAATTTCCGGTCAAGTTCAATTTCCTTCAAATGAAGGAGCATTCTCTTTTTCTCTCTGGGGGTCAGGTTCGGATCGTTCTCTATCCCCTCCGCCGCCGTTTGCGGTTCTTTCCCCTTACCCTCCGCCCCCGGATGGAATACCGCAACACGCTGCTCAGTGTTCATATACGGCCTCAGAAAAGGTTCGAGCTTGAGCCATGTTTCAAGCTCAATTTTTCTTACCATTTTTTTACTTGAAAGATACTGGCTTATGCTTCTGTGATTAACTCCCGACTTACGAGATAACTCAGATGCGCTTCCGAGATTTTCAATAGCATCTTTCAATGCTTTTATTATTTCAGGAGTTAGTTTCACGTATTCTATTACCTTCCCAATAAATGTAACATATCACCTTTTCGGCTTTTTTTCTGAAAAATTTAGATATTGCTATTGATTTGCTATTAAATAGCAATATAATAAATAAAAACGAGGTGAATATGAAAGATGTGAAAATAAGCCCAGAGATACACAGACTTGCTAAGTCTGCCTCAAAAAGAGAGCGTCGGCGTGGGGTAGCTAGTTTTGTAGAGCTTGCTATTATTGAGAGGGCTGAAAAATTTTTACCCAGAAGTGCTATTGAATGGCAAAAAGTAAATTATCCAGACAACCCACCAACATGCAATCAAACAAAAAGAGGAAACAACGCATGAACGAAATCCAAAAATTCAATTTCAACAAAAGGAGAATGTAATGAGTATCTACAGAATGAAAGAAGAAATGGCGCACATCACGGAAGCCGAATTTGTGCTGGAGACATCAAAGAAAATAGCGAACGCTATTTTTGACACAATCTGCGAAGATAAGACACTTAAGGGCTACACCCTGCAAAACCATAAAGTGATAATCGGCAAGGCTCTCAAGATTGCGGCTATTTCGTTTGACTTGGAACGTGAATAAACGTACCGGAGGGCGGTTGTTGTGAATATTGGTTTACTTAGATTCGGACTTAGTGTTTACGGAATCAGCAATGGCTCCATAAATAAACTTGAAGATTCCCGGAAATTCTTCAATCCTGTCTTCGTTTTCAGAAGAATCTCTACCAAGACTGAAAAGTATCCCTCTTTGAATAAGAACAAGAGATATTTCCTTGCTTGCGTTGATAATGGCAATACTGACTTCTGTATTCATGGCAATTCCCCTTCTGCCCTCCGGTACGTTCCTCAAGATAGCACACATAATATGAAAACAAAATTTACAACGGACAAATAAGGATAGCTATGAACGAAATCCAAAAATTCGACTTTAATGAAAACCATGTCCGCGTCATGGTTGTTGACGGGCAGACGGAATGGGTAGCTTCCGATGTTGCAAAGGCACTCGGATATAAAGATGCCACCAACGCAATTAAAAGACATTGTCGAGTAAAGGGGGTTGCGAAACGCCATACCCTTACAAGCGGCGGCGTTCAAAAAGTAATGACAATCACCGAACCGAACCTTTACCGCCTGATTGCGCATTCAAAACTTCCAAGCGCTCAGAAATTTGAATCATGGGTGTTTGAAGAAGTCCTTCCGTCAATCCGCAAGAACGGCGGCTATATCAATCCTGCAGCAAACGAAGAAGCGGTATCAGCTCTTATAGAGAAATGGACAGCGGAAAGAGTCAGCCTTATCACAACGATTGCAGAACAGGCCGTATCTCTCGCAATTACCAAGCATGAAAACGGTGAAATGGCAAAGGCCGTTTCCCTTATCAGTCCGAAATATCCATTCGGGACAGTTTCCAAAGCCACAGGCCGCAGAAAAACAAAATCGCGCCGTGCGGCATGGTGTTCGCCAAGAGAACGGGACGCTATCAATCTGGAAGCGATACAGCTTTTACTTCCGCTGTTCCAGAGAATAACCAATCAGGGATAAAAGGAGAAACAGGCATGAACGAAGAGTCGGCTTTTGTATTTCTTTTTACCATATTGCTTTTCTTTACTATAGGTTTTGCCGCTGGATTTTCAAACAGAAAAACCACGGTAATAACTGTGAAGCGATACAAAAGACACGACTTACCCAGAGCTGTACGAGAAATGCAGAAGGAAATAGATAAAAAGGAGAAACAGGCATGAACGAATTAATCAAAATCGAAGGAAACAGGGCGGTAACAACGTCCCTGAAGGTCGCTGAGGTTTTCGGAAAGCAACACAAAAATGTGATGCAGTCTATTGAAAAGCTGGAATGTAGCGAGGAATTCGGTCGGCTCAATTTTCAGCCGACGCAAATTGATTTCAAAATGCCGACTGGTGGCATCCGCAAAGACAAGGCCTACACCATTACGAAGGACGGCTTTGTATTTCTTGCCATGGGATTTACTGGCGCAAAGGCGGCGGAATTCAAGGAAACCTACATCAAGGCTTTCAATGATATGGAGTCTGGATTGAATCAGCTTGCCAAAAATACCAATGATCTGGCAAACTCGATTGCCGATGCAATGATGAACCGCGCCAACCAGAACGCCGTGAAGATTGTCCAGCTTGAAAACGAAAACAAGCTCCTTCGCCTCTTCGCTCCGAAATGTGGCATTGACCGCCTTGGACGGAACGAGGAAAAGCAGAAGATACGCCGGGGTGCAGAAGTCAAGACCACAGGCAAAGGCCGTCCGATGTCGATGGTATTCAATATTCTACTTCACCAGCCAGAACTTCCTTTTACTGAGTTCAGCATAACAACAATGCGCAGGGGAGAATAACGATGCACCCGACTTCGATAGCAATCCAAGGCATAATCAAGGCGACTCCCGGCTATAGCCTTGACGTGCTTGCGGTGGACCTCGGAATTAAGAAGCCGGAGGACAGCGAAGACCGCTTGCTTACAAATAACGAAGCGGCGGCATATCTCAATGTTTCGACTCGATGGCTCTACGAGTTGAGAAAAAGCGGAAAGCTTCCGGCCTACATTCAAGGTTCGGAAGTGAGATTTAAGAAATCAGAATTGGACAATGTTTTCAAAAGAGAAAGGCAGGGAAAATGACCGAGTTAACGATGAAGGAACACGGGGAAAAGCTTCTTGAAAAAGAGCGCGAATTGTGGGACGAACAGATAACCGCCGCAGGGAAAAAGCTGCTCTGGTTTTTTTCTGGCTGTTTGGTAACAGCAATCGTCATGTTCGCAATATCGATGTTTTAACAAAAAAGGGGAAACGGAAATGGTAATTATCAATACACAGGAAGAAGCAAATAAATTTCTTGATCCTGATGGGAACCTCAAAGTTGAAGGCTCCATTGAAATAAACTGTAACCTCAAAATTAAGGGGTATATCGAAGCTGGCGGGTATATCAAAGCTGGCGGGTCTATCAAAGTTGGCTGGTATATCGAAGCTGGCGAGTATATCGAAGCTGGCGAGTATATCGAAGCTGGCTGGTCTATCGAAGTTGGCGAGTCTATCGAAGCTGGCGAGTATATCAAAGCTGGCTGGTCTATCGAAGTTGGCGAGTCTATCGAAGCTGGCGAGTATATCAAAGCTGGCGGGTCTATCAAAGTTGGCGAGTCTATCAAAGCTGGCTGGTCTATCAAAGCTGGCGAGTATATCAAAGCTGGCGGGTCTATCAAAGTTGGCGAGTCTATCAAAGCTGGCTGGTCTATCGAAGTTGGCGAGTCTATCGAAGCTGGCGAGTATATCAAAGCTGGC
>Ga0074193_1000596_pt1 | contig 57053 bp, 52 predicted proteins | sample EPASupsiteHSE605_FD_64523 | JGI IMG/M metagenome (GOLD analysis project Ga0074193, IMG submission 64523) | Bioremediated contaminated groundwater from EPA Superfund site, New Mexico - Sample HSE6-05 | ecosystem: Environmental > Aquatic > Deep subsurface > Groundwater > Contaminated ...
GGAATTCGATTCGTAATGGTCGCCCCATTGCTGTCCGCCTTTAATTGCCAGGAGATTTGACCCTTATCCAAGCTTATCAAAGTAAGATCATTTGTCAAATGTGTAGGTCTGACACCAGTCGTTGTTGCCGTTATCAAAGTAAGATCATTTGTCAAATGTGTAGGTCTGACACCAGTCGTTGTTTGACACCAGTCGTTGTTGCCGTATAGGACGACACCGGCAATTCGTTTCTGCCCGCAACTCTTTTTTACGTTCTTGGTCTCTTACTCAATCTCTTCCCTGTGGTGGACTCCTCGACTTTCTCGGCAGCCGCGCACGAGCTGGGGGTCGGGTCTCAACTTCTGACATTCCGACCATTGTCTCCACCAATATCTGTCAAGAGTTGAGACCTGACCCCTTTAAGTTTTTCTTGGCGCGATGCCGTGAGGTCACTCTGCCAGTTACCTCACCGGTCAAGATGTTAAACGCAGCATACAGGCTCGTGGTGCCGTTACGCTTATAATCATGGGTCCTGCGCTCAACCTGGCCAGGCTTAAGTTGCAACATCGGTTGAGTCCGATCAAGAGCTTGAATCTGCGTTTTTTCGTCTACTGAGAGGACAATCGCGTTGTCGGGAGGATTCATGTAGAGTCCGACTACGTCGATGACCTTCTCAGCGAACAGAGGATCATTGCTGATCTTAAAGGTTTGAATACGATGCGGCTTCAGGTCGGCCGCGTCCCAAATCTGCCTGACCTGCCAAGTGGTGATTCCAGCATACTTGGCCATGAGGCGAACGCTCCAGTGAGTAGCCTCATGGGGGATCCGTTCCACGGTCAGTTGGAGGACTTCCTTGATCTTTGCCTCTGTGAGCTTCTTAGGCTGGCCAGAGCGGGGCAGATCAAAGAGCCCATCAAGTCCAGACTCAAGGAAACGGTTTCGCCACTTATAGACTGATTTAGTGGAAGTTCCGAGTGAAGCAGCAATTGTCTCTACACTCTCACCGTCTCCGCTTTTGAGAACAATGCGGGCTCGTAATGCGCGACTCTGAGGTGTCTTGTGAGACCGCAACACAGCTTCAAGTGCTTGCCGGTCTACATCAGCCAATATTATGTTATCTTGTTTGCGTGCCATGACGGCACTATATCATATATCAATATATTTAGAAAGAACTAACCGCTCAGCACACTAGTATCTAATATTATATGCTGGCATATATTATTAGATATCGGCATCTAACTTTAGATGTCGTGCAGTATATAATATTAGATGCTTCTGTCGAACGGATGGGCATCCAATATTATATGCTTTTCCAGTTCCGTTCCCTTGATCTTCTCATGCTGGATGTACCACAGCTTAACATCTGGGTCCCACTTCCCGCCCATTGCTTTCGCCATCCCAATTCCCGTTCACCGTCGGTTATCCGCACAGGAACTAGCGCATCATCCAAGACACTTGCCGCGGAGCGGGCAATTCCTTTTTCTCCACGATAAGTTCCACCGTCTTTATGCGCGTCCGGCTTGCCTCGTCGTAGCGGTAACGCACGCAGAGGAGGGCGTCGCCATACTTTTTAACCAGTGCCTTGGTTCCTTTCTGGCCCGGTTTCAATTTCAGGCGGGTTATCATTCATCACTCCGGAAAAATGGCACTCTTTTTGCCGCAAGCACTATATCATTTACTTTTTGCGGCAATCAATTAAAATGTTCGCATTTTGATTCCCTGGAGAAATTCTGGAAATTCCGAGGACATCCATGTTACCCATCTTCAGCGGGATTTCAGCTTATGGAGTGATAAAGGTTCAAGTCTTGAAAAATCACTTTTGTGTGAGGTGTTTAACTGAGGTGAAGGCCGATGGCGGATTTGGTGGTTGCAGAAAGAAAAGGGAGCCCTGGGCGGCTCCCTTTTCTGTGGTATCATATGGCAAAAGCAGGTAAAGTTGGCAAACGGTCTTGATCCGTGCCCACGGGGATAAATTAATGTAATTATTTTCAGCACTGTCCGGTTAACTTTTTGCAGTCCGCAGCATTACCCCTCTCCCTAGCCCTCTCCCACAAGGGGAGAGGGGACTTAAAGCTCCCCTCCCTCCGATGGGAGGGGCTGGGGAGGGTGCAAGGCGATGGTTTTTAAGCACAAGAGATATTCTGCAATTTTCTAACCGGACAACACTGAATTATTTTTCAACTATTGGAGTTCAAATGGAAACAACCCAGATTCTGAAAAAATCCCTCCTCTTCTCCGGCCTGGACGAGGAGCACCTGGCCGAGGTGGCGGTTATTGCCATCAAACGCACCTTTGCCAAGGGGGAATCGCTGTTCAATGATGGCGATGTGGCCAACGGCTTCTATCTGCTGGCGGAGGGATCCATGAAGCTCTGCAAGATGTCGCCGGACGGCAGGGAAAAGGTGCTCCATTTCGTCCATGCCGGCGAAACCTTTGCCGAGGCTGCCTTTTTCGGCGACGGCAAATATCCGGCCGAGGCCAAGGCCATGGAGAAGGGGGAGGCGCTATTCTTTCCCCGGGAGGCGTTCATGGGGCTTCTGGAGAGAAACCCGCGCTTTTCCCTCAACCTGATTGTTTCGCTCTCGCTTCTTTTGCGCCGATTTGCCCGGCAGATCGAAGAACTCTCCTTTGCCGATGTGCCGGCGCGTCTGGCCGCCTACCTGGTGGAAATGGCCGGGAAGAAATCAACCTCCTTCCAGGGGAAGACCTATATCGATCTGGACATGAAGAAAGGGGAACTTGCCTCACGCCTCGGCACGGTCAGCGAGACCCTGTCCCGTACCTTCAGGAAACTGAAGGAGGAGGGGCTTATCGAGGTGGATGGAGGACGGGTGGTTGTCTACGATATGGAGAGACTCAAGGGGCTGGTGGGGAAACAACCTTGATGCGATCCATCCGGCGCCGGCAGGTGAGAACCCTTTCGATGAACTCCTCGCGGATGGCCACGTCGCACAGGCGACCTTCTTCCTCCACCGGCAGCAGCGGGAAGTGTCTGACAATTGCATCGGCAAAAAGCCCCCGGCCGCTTTCCAGCGGGACCCCCCGGTTGTAGACCTTGACGCGGAAGAGGCCGGAACTGGGCGAATTTTTCTTGAAGATGAAGCCGCACAGCTCTTCTTTCTCCAGTTCGCAGACTCTCTCCCGGCAAAAAGCAAGCATCTGTTCCGTCAGGTCCTGCCTGGTTTTGATGGTCATGAGGCGTGGGGCGGCCGGGTCGCCCTCCAGGCGCATTGCCTCCCGCGGCGTGGAAAGGCCGCAGCCGACTTCCGGGCAGACCCCCACCAGGGTGAAGAGCTTTCCCATTGTGTCGGTGATGAAGGGGGCGTGCTTGTGTCCTCCGTCAAAACGGACTTTTTCCCCCAGCAGGCACGAGCTTATCCCGATCTTGATCGATGCTGTCGCAATGTCTTTTTCCATGCGGTTACTTTAGCACGGTTCACGACGGAGGTGTATCGGATTATGTTTAACGAGCGATTGTGATGAAAAGTCGTGGAATAGCCTTGAAAAAACGGTTCATGCTGGTATACTTTGGCCGTTTCCGCCTTGTGACAAAGGGTTTGCAACGACAGTACGGAGGTTTGCTTGGATTGGGAGTGCTGCTGGACGAAAAACCAGATAACGCCTGAAGAATGTCCTTATATAGCCGAAGGTGAAGAGGACCTCTATGGTTCGTTGCAGCGCAGGATTGTCGATAAATGTATGGAGTGCCCCAGGTTCAAGAACGATCTCCAGCGCATGAAGGATCTTGCTTATCCGCTGTCCGAAGTATTGCCCCACATTATCTCCGAATACCGGGAACAGAAGGCCCGGATGGCCTCCATGGCCAGTTTCGTCAACCGGAAGACCCGGGAGATAAAGTTCCTCCACGAGTTGAACGTTGTATTGCAAACCTCCCTGGACCTGGATGAAGTGTTGTCCGTGGCGATGACCGCCATTACCGCCGGCAAAGGCTTCGGCATGAATCGGGCGTTCCTGCTCATGGCCGACAAGGAGCGGCAGTATCTCAAGGGGTACCTGGGGGTAGGCCCGAGAAATTACGAGGAGGCCTGGCAGATCTGGCAGGATATCGATCGTACCAACAACACCCTCAGGGCGATGGCCAGGAATTTCCAGAGGACCAAACTCTCTTCCGAAAAAGTCAAATTCCAGGATATCCTGGAGAAGCTTTCGGTCCCCCTTGCCGACGAGAAGCATATCTTCAACCGGGCGCTCCGCGGCAAAAAACCGTTACTGGCTGAGAACGCTTTTCATAATCCGGATGTGGATCCCGGATTGGCGCGGATCCTCGGCGTAGACTGCTTTCTCGTCATGCCCCTTATTTCGAGAAAACGGCGTATCGGCATAATAATCGCCGACAACTGCGTCACCCACAAGCCGATTACCCCCCAGGACATGCAATCCATGGAGACCTTTGCCTTTCCCGTCGCCTTTGCCTTGGAGCGGGCTTCCCTTTACGAACGGCTCCGGGAGGAGGTCACAAAGCAGACAGCTGCCAACGTGAAGCTGAAGGAACAGCAGGAGCTGATCGTCAAGATGGAAAAGATGGCCCTGGTGGGAAAGATAACCTCCAGCATCGCCCATTCCATCAGGAATCCGTTGATGATCATCGGCGGATTTGCCCGCTCCCTGCTGAAGAGCAGCGCCGAGAACGATCAGAAAAGGTCGTATCTGGAAACGATCGTCCAGGAGGCGAAGCAGCTTGAAGATGTCCTTGCCGAGGTGCTCAACTATTCGGACTCCCTGTTCCCGGCCATGGACATGTGGGATGTAAACCAGCTTGTAACGGCCGTATACAACGAATTGCGGGAGCGGCTGATGCAAAGGGGGATCCGCAGTTCTCTGGAGCCTGCGGCAGATTTGCCCATGGTCTGTATCGATTATAAGCAGATTGCCTACTGTGTCAGGGCGCTCATCATCAATGCCATGGAACTCATGACCGGCGGCGGTGAGATTTGGCTGAAAACGGCCCTGACTGGTGAATGCGTGACTGTCGAACTGAGCGATGACGGGCCGGCGCTGAGCCCCGAGGTGCGGGAGGCGCTGACCACCCCCTTTGTCGCCACCCAGGAAATGGGAACCGGTTCAGGCTTGCCTCTCTGCAGGACCATCCTTGAAAAACAGGGCAATGAGCTTTTGATCGGCGACCGCCCGGGGGGCGGAACCACCTATATTATCAAGCTTCCCATCACGAAAGGAGAAAAAGCACATGGCTAAATTGCTGGTTGTGGACGACGAAGCCAACATCAGGCTTCTCTACTCGCAGGAACTGAGCGATGAAGGGTATGAAGTGGTCACTGCCGCTTCTACAGCCGAGGCTGTGGAACAACTTACCGGCAATAATTTCGACCTGGTTGTGCTCGACATCAAGCTGAAGAACGAAAGCGGCATAGAGCTCTTGCAGCAGATCGTCAAGGAGCGTCACGAGCTGCCGGTGATACTCTCCACGGCGTTCTCCTGCTACAAGGATGATTTTTCCGCCTGGCTCGCTGACGGTTATGTGGTCAAGTCCAGCGACCTTCAGGAACTGAAGACTGAAATTAAGCGGGTGTTGGACAAGAAAAGCAGGATAAAAGCAGGATGAGGACGATGTGAGGTAAAGAGGACCCGGCCGGGATGATTGAAAAGACGAGCCGCAAACCGTATCTGCATGATAAATTTTCATTCTGAAAAGGAGTAACGTGTCTATGAAAGCAGTGATTATGGCGGGGGGATTCGGTACCCGCATGCAGCCCCTCACCTGTAATACGCCGAAACCGATGATCCCGCTCTTGAATCGTCCCATCATGCTCCATATAGTGGAACTCTTGAAGAAATACCAGATAACCGATCTGGTGATGCTCCTTTATCATCAGCCGAGTGTGGTCAGGAACTTTTTTCGCGACGGCTCCGATTTCGGGGTGAAAATCACCTACGTCACGCCGCTTGAGGACATGGGGACGGCCGGCGCCGTGAAGTGCGCCGAAAAATTTCTCGATGAACGCTTCCTTATCATCAGTGGTGATCTTCTCACCGATTTCAACCTGCAGAAGGTCCTGAATTTTCACGAAGACAATAACGCCCTGGCGACGATTACCCTGACGTCGGTGAAAGATCCGCTACAGTTCGGCGTCGTCATTACCGACAAGGATAAAAGGATCACCCAGTTCCTGGAAAAGCCCGGCTGGGGCGAAGTAATTTCCGATACCATCAATACCGGCATCTATGTGCTTGAGCCGGAAATTTTCAAATACATCCCCGACGGGGAAAACTTCGACTTTTCCCAGGACCTTTTCCCTTTGCTCCTGAAAAAAAAGGAACCGCTCTTCGGTTTCCCTCTCAAGGGTTACTGGCGGGATATCGGCAATACCGATTCCTATCGGGAGGCTCACTACGACATCCTGCGCGGCAAGGTTTACGCACGGATAGATGAGCAGAAGCAGGACCTGATCGGCAAGGACCTGCGCATCGGCGCAGACGTCAAGCTCGACCGGAACATAGGCCTGGACGGAACCGTGGTGATCGGCGACAATTCCCAGGTACAGGACAGCGCCCAACTCAAGGATACGGTAATCGGCCGCAACTGCACCATCGAACCGGGGGTGCGCCTTTCCCGCTGCGTGATCTGGGACAACGTCTATATCAAGAAAGGGTCGAAACTCACCGACAGTGTCCTCTGCAACAATGTCAGCGTCGGTCAGGGTGTGGTCATGGAGGAAGGGACCATCGTTGCCGACGATACTTCCATCGGTGAAGAGGTGTATATCAAGCGCGATGTCAAGATCTGGCCGCGCAAGGTTATCGAGGGGGGCTCCACGGTGACCGGCAACCTGATCTGGGGAGAGCGATGGAAAAAATCGCTCTTTGAAGGGAAAATGATCAAGGGGCTTACCAATATCGAGCTGACCCCGGAATTTGTGGCGAAGCTCGGCTGCGCCTACGGCACGTCGCTTCCCAAAGGGAGCTTTGTCCTGGTCGGCCGTGATGCTTCCCTTTCTTCGCGGATGTTGAAACGGAGTTTTCTCGGCGGCATTCTCTCTGCCGGAGTGAACGTCCGCGACCTCAGGATGGTGCCGCTGCCGGTCCTCCGTTACAAACTCCGGACCTTCGGCGAAATGGGAGGTGTTCACTTCCGCCAGGCCATGGACGATCCGGCTTCAACTGAGATAGTTTTCCTCGATGGCGATGGCCTCGACTTCTCCAGTTCCATGGGTAAGAATATCGAGCGGATCTTTTACAAGGAGAACTTTCGCCGCGCCCATCACATGGAGCCGGGGGGAATCACCGAGCTGCCGCAGGTGTTCGAGTTCTACCGGGAAGGTTTCGCCCGTGCCATCAACCTGGAACTGGTGAAGAAGGCGGATTTCAAACTGGTCATCGACTTCAACCATTCCCCCGCCGGACAGACCCTCCCGGCAATCCTCAACGACATGGGGTGTGAAGTGATCGGGATCAATGCCTATATCGACGAGGAGCGCGGGGCGAAGAAGACGGAGAAAAAACCGGAAAGCCTGCAGCAACTGGCAAAGATCGTTGCGTCATTGGAGGCAAAGGCCGGTTTTTGGCTGGATCCTACCGCCGAAGAGGTCATCCTGGTGGACGAAACCGGCAAGATCTATGAGCCTTCGGAGCTCCTTCCCCTGCTGGTGGCGTTGGCCCTCAAGAGCGGCGTGAGGGGCGCCTTTGCGGTACCTGTATCCGCTCCGTCGGTCATTGAGCAGATAGCCAGTGAAAAGGGGAGTTCCGTACGTCGTACCAAGAGCGCAGAGCGGGCCATGATAGAGGCGGCACTTTCTTCGGAAGTAATTATGGCGGGCTCAATGGACGGCCGGTTTGCCTTCCCCAAATTCCAGGCAGCGTTTGATGGCATGTTCACCATCGCCAAGACCGTCGAGATGGCTGCGGCAGCAGGCATCCCCCTCTCGCGGATGCTTGAGGACATTCCCCGCCGCACCTTCCTCCAGGGAAAGGTGCCCTGCGTCTGGGAGATGAAAGGCGGGATCATGCGCAAGATGAGCGAGGACAGTTTGGACAAGGAGGCCACCTTCATCGACGGCATCAAGGTGCATTTCGGCGAAGATTGGGTGCTCGTGCTTCCCGACCAGTACAACCCGTTCGTTCATATCGTCGCCGAGGCCAAGGAACAGAAGGTCGCCCAGAAACTTCTCGACGAATACCGGAAAAAAGTGGAAAAATGGAAGAAGGAGCTGCAATAGAGGCGGTTCTAGGTTCTAAGTTCTAGGTTCTATGTTGAAAACCTCGAACTTAGAACGTAGAACTTAGAACGTAGAACAGGTTCCCCATGCCCAATCCCTTATACATAACCTTTCTCTGGCACATGCACCAGCCTTACTACAAGGACCCGCTCAGGGGGGAGTACACCCTTCCCTGGACGTATCTCCATGCCGTTAAGGATTATTACGACATGGCGGCCATTGTGGACGAAACCCCCGGCGTCAGGGTGGTATTCAATCTGGTCCCGTCACTTCTGGAGCAGATCCGGGATTACGCATCGGGCAGTGCCGTCGACCAGTTCCTGATCCATGGCCAGATGGCGCCGTCGGATATGGCGGAGGAAGAGAGGATCTTTGTCCTGGAAAACTTTTTCTCCGCCAACCGGCAGCGGATGATAGAGCCGTACAAACGGTATCTGGAACTCTACTGTCTTGCCGGTGACGGCGCGGGCGGGGGGATGCAGGAACGGCTGCGCCATTTCCGCGACCAGGACATTCTCGATCTTCAGGTCTGGTTCTTCCTCGCTTGGACCGGCGAGGCTGCACGGCGCCGTTATCCCGAGTTTCGCGAACTGATCAGGAAGGGAAAAAACTTTACCCAGGCGGATAAGGCGCTTCTTTTCGCCCGGCACAAAGACCTTCTCAACGAGATCATCCCCCTTTACCGGAAACTCCACGACGAGGGAAAGGCAGAGCTGTCGGTCACCCCGTATTTCCATCCCATCCTGCCGCTATTGTGCGATATGAAAAGCGCCAGGACCGCCATGCCGAAGGCGATACTGCCGACCGTCCCGTTCAAATGCCCTGAAGATGCCAGGAGCCAGGTGGCGCGGGGGATCGCCTGCTTCGAGGAGTTTTTCGGTTTTACGCCGCAGGGGATGTGGCCTTCGGAGGGTTCGGTGAGCGACGAAGCGCTCGGCATTCTGGCCGAATGCGGTCTGGTCTGGGCCGCCACTGACGAGGGGGTATTGTCGCATACGCTCCACGGCGGAATCGGGCCGAGCCGGGAGGCGCTCTATCACCCTTACTCCTTTCAGCAGGGAGGAAGGGAGCTGGCTCTCTTTTTTCGCGACCATGCACTCTCCGACCGGATCGGTTTCACCTATTCCCAATGGGAGCCGGAACGGGCTGCCGTCGACTTCACCGCCAGGTTACTGGAGATCAGGGGGCGCGTTCACGGAGCACGGGTCGTTCCGGTAATCCTTGACGGGGAGAATGCATGGGAATATTATCCAGACAACGGCTACACGTTCTTGAGACGTCTCTACGGCATGATTGCCGAAACTCCCGGTCTTGAGCCGGCCACTTTTTTCGAGGTCCTGGCCAGGGTCCCGGGAAGGCGGGTCATTACCCATATTCACCCGGGGTCATGGATAAATGCCAACTATGGTGTGTGGGTAGGGCATCCCGAAGAAAACCTGGGGTGGGACTATCTGGCCAGGGCACGGGAGGCTGCTGTCGAGAACAGCCCCGCTGTTGCGGCGCTTCTTGCCGGGAGGGGGTACGACGGGGCCGCCGCTGACGGGACTACGGCGCAACTGGTCTGCCAATCGCTCTATGCAGCCGAGGGGAGCGACTGGTTCTGGTGGTACGGCGATGATCATTTTTCTCCCCACAGCGACAGGTTTGATGCCCTGTTTCGCCGTCACCTGATGAATGTGTACCGTCTGCTCGGCCTCGATGCGCCACGCGAACTTTTCGAACCGATCAAGAAAAAGAGTCCTGCCGGTCTGGTCCGCGAGCCCGCAGCCTTGATTTCGCCGGTTATCAGCGGCTTCGTGACCGATTATTTCGAGTGGCTGGCAGCGGGCCTCTATGATCTGACCAAGCAGTCGTCGGCCATGCACGCTGCTGAAAGCCTGATGCAATCGTTTTTCTACGGCTTTGACCGGAAGTTCCTGTTTTTCAGGGTCGACGGCGTTCAATCCCTGGAAAAAACGATGCAGGCCGGAGATCGCCTGAATCTGCACCTGATCCATGATAACGAATTCCGGTTGACCATGAGTCTGGGCGCGAATGAAGGCCCTTTGCTGGTGAAAAGCGACGGCGGGTGGAAGGAAACCGGCACCCTCTGTCGCTGGAAGATAATCAAGATTGCCGAAGCAAGGGTTCCCCTTGAGAGGTTCAATCTGATGCCGGGGGACAAGCTCTTTGCCTTTGTCACGCTGATGCGCGGCGACGAGGAGCTGGGACGCTGGCCCACCGATGCCCCGCTCCTCATTAACTATGCGGGGCCGGACCTGGAACTGGAAACGTGGTTGATTTAGTAGCGGTCGGCGGTCGGCGGTCGGCGGTCGGCGGTCGGAAGTCGGAAGTCGGAAGTCGGAAGTCGGAAGTCGGAAGTCGGAAGTTGTGGTGATGACCATCGACTGCCGACCATTAACCATCGACCGCTTTTAACGACCATTAACCATCGACCGATTTTAAAGGAGTTTAAATGTCGGAATTACGCTGGGACCCTTTGAAGCTGCACTGGGTCATCATTGCTACGGAACGGGGGCGGCGGCCCCGTGATTTCCAGGTGGAGCCGAACGAGGCGGAGATGACCAGCTGCCCTTTTTGTTACGGCAATGAGGACAAGACCCCTGCCGAGATTTTTGCCATCCGGCCGTCCGGACCCGCTAACTCACCCAACTGGAAGGTCCGCGTCATTCCCAACAAATACCCGGTGTTGCGCATCGAGGGAGAAATCAAGAGCAAGGGATACGGTCTTTACGATGTGATGACCGGTATCGGCGCCCATGAAGTAATCATCGAAACGCCGCAACACGAAAAGGGGCTTGCGGATTTGTCGGTGGCGGAGGTCACCGATGTTCTCATCGCCTACCGCGCCAGGTTCCTGGACCTGCGTCGCGACAGCCGCTTCCGTTACATGGTTCTGTTCAAGAATCACGGTGTCCGGGCCGGCGCTACCCTTGCCCATTCACACAGCCAGTTGATTGCCGTGCCGCTTACCCCTCCGGTGGCGGCAACGGAACTGAAGATCTGCCGTGATTTTTACGCCAACAAAGAGCGCTGCATATTCTGTGACTTGATAGATTTTGAGCTGACGTGCGGCGACAGGGTGGTGAAGGAATTTCCCAATTTCGTCAGCGTGACTCCCTACGCTTCCTGCTTTCCCTTTGAGTTGCGCCTTTATCCGAAAAAACACTCCCACGACTTCGCCATGATGGATGACGGCCAGTTGGCGGAACTGGCCGTAGCCATGAAGGACATGCTGTTACGACTGAAGACGGTGCTGAAGGACCCTCCCTATAACTTCATTCTCCACTCCGCGCCGCCGCAGCAACAACGTCTCGGCAAGCCTGAATACTGGGGGTCGCTGGAATACGACTATCACTGGCATATCGAGCTGGTGCCGCGATTGACCCAAATAGCCGGATTTGAGTGGGGGACCGGCTTTTACATTAACCCGACTTCGCCGGAGGATGCCGCTCTCTTCCTCCGGGAGGCGGAGATTTAGATGTCATATTTTTGCGAGGTTGTATGAAGATCCTGTTTGTAGCTTCCGAGGTCACACCCTTTGCCAAGACCGGCGGTCTTGCCGATGTGACGGCCGCTTTACCGAAAACCCTGAAAAAGCTCGGTCATGATGTGCGTATCATACTCCCGTTTTACAGTGAAGTGGAACGTGGCGGCCACGGCATCAGGAAAGGGCGGAAAAGCGTCGAGGCGGTCATTGACGGCGTAATGAAAAAGGGTCTCTTTCGCCATACTTCCCTTGGCGATATTCCCGTATATCTTATTGAAAACAAAGAATATTTTTCCCGCGACAACCTCTACGGCACGGCTGCGGGCGAGTATCCCGACAACCATCGCCGTTTTGCCTTTTTTTGTCGGGGCGTGCTCGACCTGCTGAAAAAGATGGATTTCCGACCGGACATTATCCATTGCCACGACTGGCAGACGGCGCTGATTCCCCTCCTGCTCAGACGCGAGAAAGGTGAGGACCTGTTTTTCAGCAAAACAGGGGTCATGTTCACCATCCACAATCTTGCCTACCAAGGGCTGTTTGCCAAAGAGACCCTGGCCGAGATGGGGCTCGATTCTTCATATTTCACCATCGATTGCCTAGAGTATTACGGCAAGGTGAATCTGATGAAAGGGGCGATTCTTTCTGCCGACCTCATCACAACGGTTTCCGAGACCTATTGCCGGGAGATTCAGACCCCTGAATTGGGAAACGGTCTCGAAGGGGTGCTTGGAGTGAGGAACGCCGACCTCCATGGCGTTCTCAACGGTCTTGACTATGATCTGTGGGATCCGGCGACCGACCGGGGCCTATACAAAAACTATTCGGCAACCGCCCCGGCAGGCAAGGCCGTCAACAAAAAGGGATTGCAGAAGCTCCTTGGCCTGGAACCTGCGGCGGATGTGCCGGTTATCGGCATCGTCTCCCGTCTGACTGCGCAAAAGGGATTTGACCTTTTGGCAGAACTGATGCCGAAGTTTGTCCGGAGCCGTTTGCAGTTGGTAATACTTGGAACTGGTGACGAGAAATATCTGAAACTTTTGCAGGATATAAAGGCGCGCGGGGCGGGCAACATTTCGGTAAATATCGGCTTTCATCCGGAGCTGGCGCCGAAAATTTATGCCGGCAGCGATATCTTCCTCATGCCATCCCATTACGAGCCGTGCGGTCTCGGGCAGATGATCGCACTGCGCTATGGCGCCGTTCCCCTGGTACGAAAGACTGGTGGCCTGGCCGATACGGTCTTTGACGAACAGGACGGGGCAACAGAACCTAACGGTTTTTCTTTTGAGGACTATACGCCGGAAGCCCTGTGGGAAACGGTGTCGCGGTCGTTGCAGGCCTTTGATGATAAGGGCGCATGGAAAAAGTTGATGAAGCGCGGGATGAGCTGTGATTTTTCCTGGGATGCGTCTGCCCGGAAGTATGAGGAGCTGTACCGCCTCGCCCTCGCTAGAAAAGGGAGGTGACGCATGATGGATGAGAAAAACGACCTGGAACAGATTACCCAGGAAATCAGAAAGATCATCGACAACAACAAAAAGTTTCTCGACCGTGTCTTTGATGAGGATTTCGAGTCGGAAGACGAGGGGGGCGTTGAGGCAGAGGCGTTCGAGGAGTTGTAATACGAAAAAGGCAAAAGCCGCTCAAATCAGTAAGGTGCTGATGGAGCGGCTTTTTTGTTGCAGGATTATAATGCGGCATTGCACGATAGCATGTCTTTATTCTCAGAGGACTCAATAATGGCGGATATGAAAGAGGCACTCGAAATGATGAAAGATATGGCATTGGAGCGTATTCGGATGCTGAAGGATGGAATCACGCTACATGACGATTTCAAAAGAGCTTATTATCTGCAGGAGTACGAGGCAAAGCTTTCAGAGATCAACAAGTTCATCAGGTGTCTCAAATTCAGGGTGATTCGCTTTCGATAGGCTTTTTGACGAAATTATTCTTGCCACCTCAAACTGTTTCGTGTCCAAGTGTACAAAAAACCCCGGGAAGCAATTCCCGGGGTTTTTTCTTTATTAGTCGCTACTTTTCGTGTCTGCCGCTGCCGGGCACATCTTCGCCGCCGGCGCTATGGCATTCGCTGCAGTTGGTCTTATATATTTCGTCGCCGATGTCGACCGGATGGACGAAATTTTTGACCTGGGGGGCTCCTGCAGGAATATTTTCCTGCTTCTGTCCCAGAACCGTGTGGCAGAGGTTGCAATCCTTGGAAATCACTTTTCCCTGGGCTGATTTATGTTTGCCGTCGTGGCAGCGGAAACAGCCCGGCGTATAGAAGTGGCCGATATGGTTAGGATACGTGTTCCAGGACACTTTCATCCGTGGGAAGAAATTCCTGTGGTAAATCGCCTGGACTTCCACAACGGCTTTCTTGATTGCTGCTGCCTTCTCGGCGGCAACTTTGGGGTAGTTCTTGTTGTAGTAATCCTGAATTCCGCCGGCAATGGATGTATTTGCCTCTTCCGTGGTTTTGTATGGTTTGGTGAGAAGTTCAACCGCTACTTTCTTGACGTAGGGGAGGGCGGAGTCGATATGGCCGCTGACAAAGTTTTCATCCATCTCCTGGCTCGGCGAACGGTAGATGTGGGTCGGCCGGTTGTGGCAATCGGTGCAGTCCATGAGGCGCTTGTTCGCCTTGGCGATTTCGTCCCTGGTGAGGGGCTTTTCGGTGCTCATGTATTCGGTTATTTTGCCGTCCTTTTCTTTAACGGAAATATACGGGATGTTCAGGCGCTTTTTGTCGGTAGCGATATAGGTGACCTCGCTGCCGATATGCCAGTGGATACCCTTGGCATGGGGCGACTTGGGCACACCGCCAATGTTGATCAGCATGTTTATTTCACGCGGGGTGTTGGCCTCATTGGGTGCATAGTGGTAAAATACTTTCTGACGCCCGGCATAGAACTTTTCCGGCCAGTGGCAATGCTCACAAGTGTCGCGGGCCGGACGCAGATTCTCGATCGGAGTCTCAATGGTCTCGGGATAGGTATGGAAGAGAACCGCATAGAGCTGGCGCAAGCCGGATATCTTGGCCTTCACGTACCAGGCGGCGCCGGGGCCCACATGACACTCAACGCACTTAACCTTGGCATGGGGAGAATTGCCCCAGGCGGTATGTTCCGGCTCCATCACCACGTGGCAGAGCTCGCCGCAGAAGGTGGTTGATTCCGTGAACTCAAACCCTTTGATGGAAGCGATCGAAACAATCAGGACAAAGATGATGGAGGCAACGATGAAAAAGATGAACAGGTGCCGCCGGGGGGGCTCGTTGAGATCGAGACGCGGATAAGGGGGAATCTCGACATCACCCTGTTTGCGACGTTCGTTCCTTACCCGGTAAGCACCGATCGGCACAAGCAGGAGCCCGAAAATGAGCATGCCGGGGAACAGAAAGTAGGTCATCAACCCAAGGTACGGCTTTTCCACCCCCGTAATGAATTCAAAGGACAGAAAGGCGATAATCAGGCCGGTGGCCGTTACAGCCAGAATCATGCCGATGAGGCTGATTATGTTCCAGGCGTACCCGGCGGTTTTTCTAATTGGCATAGTTCCTCCCTCGTTGTCTGGAGCTAAAAAATCGAATAACTCTACTATGCAAACACTGTTTTGTCAAAAAAAAGAAATTTCATTTGCATACCTTAAGCACAATCACGACAAACCTTTCCGGCCGTCAAAATTAAACCTTAAAGCGGCAGTTAGGCCACAGAGCCACGGCCAAAAGTAGGCGCTTCTAAGCGAGACACAGAGAAAAATCACAGAGTATTTTCTAAATAAGACCGTTCCCCAAAATGGAGAAGCACAAACAAGCTGCTAAATGATGTAATCTTTCTATTTTGTTAACTCTGTGTCTGGTGGCAAATGTTTTTTCTGGGTTTAATGAAAAAGTTTGTTGCAAAGCTGTAAAAACGACGTAAAATAAACAGCGTTATATTCCCACTCACCTGCCGTGCACCTTGGGATTGCACGGCACCAGCCGCTTGTGCGGAGTAAAGGAGGATGAGCCAGTGAAGAATCATGTTTGGCGACCGCTCTATGTGGCGCTGCTTGTCGTTGCGGCAATCCTGGTACTGAGAAAAGTGCTCGTGCCTGCGGATTTCGGCGTCGGGAAACGGGGTTACATGTATGGCTGGCATCGCGCGGGTAACGAGGCGGACTGGAAGGCTGTCAAGGTCAAGTACCGCTCGGCGGAGTACTGCAAGGAATGCCACCGGGACAAGTATGACGACATCAAGGCCTCACCCCACGCAAACATCGACTGCGAAAACTGCCACGGCCCTGCCCTGGGGCACCCCGCAGACCCGCCGACCCTGACCATCGACCGGAACCGGGAACTCTGCGCCAGGTGTCATTTCTACCTCCCTTACAAGACAAGCGGTCGGGGGAGCATCCGTGGCATAAACCCTGCCACCCATCATCCCGAGGCCGAGTGCGTCATGTGTCACTATCCGCATAATCCGAAATTGGAGGGGCGAAAATGATCACACGCAGAAACTTTTGCAAAAAAACCATGCTCCTGGTGGGTGGCATGGCTGTGCCGCTGGCAGCTTTAGAATTGTTCGACCCGAAAAAACTGCTGGCCGACAAATCCGACAAGGACAAGGTCCGCTGGGTCTTTCTGGTCGACACCACCAAGTGCGTCGGCTGCGGCTTCTGCGTCAAGGCCTGCAAAATTGAAAACGAAGTCCCCTATGATGCCAACGTGACGCGCACCTGGGTCGAACGTTACGTCATCACCAAGGACGGGGCAACGCACATCGACTCGCCCAAGGGAGCCAGGGACGGGTTTGAAACTTCACAGATCGACCTTGGCGAGGGGAAATTCCTCGACATCAAAAAAGAGGACATCAGCAAGGCCTTTTTTGTGCCGAAACTCTGCAACCAGTGCGACAATCCGCCCTGTGTGCAGGTCTGCCCGGTCGGGGCCACCTATCAGACCGAGGATGGGGTAGTGCTTGTGGACCGATCATGGTGCATTGGCTGCGGATACTGCATCATGGGATGCCCTTACGGGGTACGCTTCTTCCACCCGGTCTACCGCGTGGCGGAGAAATGCAACTTCTGCTACCACCGTATCACGAAAGGGATGAAGACCGCCTGTGTCGACGCCTGCGCCTTCGGCGCCCGTCAAATAGGCAACCTCAAGAACCCCGATGACCCGGTTACGAAGATCATCATGACCGAGCGGGTAAATGTCCTGAAGGAAGAGTACGGCACCAAGCCTCAGGTTTTTTACCTGGGGCTGACCAAGGAGGTTAAATAGCCATGGTACACGGAGAATTATGGACCGTTAAAGAGCTGTTCGTCTATCCGAATGAATACATCTACTGGACCATCCAGATTGTCATGTACCCGTTCATGACCGGTCTGGTGGCCGGTGCCTTCGTGCTCTCCTCTCTCTACCACGTATTTGGCGTGACACAACTGAAAGGTATCGCCAGGTTTTCCCTGGTATTCTCCTTTGCCCTGCTGCCGGTGGCGATGTTGCCGCTCATGCTCCATTTGCAGCAACCGCAGCGAGGGATCGAGGTCATGATGACCCCCCACTTCACCTCGGCCATCGCTGCCTTCGGCATCGTCTTTTCCACCTACGGCATGATCGTCGCCTCGGAACTCTGGTTTGTCTACCGCAAGCACTTTGTGGAAACTGCCATGGAACTTCGCCAACTCGGCGACCGGACCTTTACCCAGCACCTCAGACATCTCCTCTTCTCAGCCCTGACCCTGGGGGCCATGGATATCAGCGAGCACGCCCTGGAAAAGGATGAAAAGGCAGTCAAGATTCTGGCCGGCATCGGTATCCCGGTAGCCTGTTTTCTCCATGGCTACGCCGGTTTCATCTTCGGCTCGGTCAAGGCCAACGCCCTCTGGATGACCCCGCTCATGCCGGTTATTTTCATCTGCTCTGCGGTTGTGTCGGGGATTGCCCTCTGCATGCTCACCTACATTGTTACCATGGAGGCCCGCAAGCTTATTGCCGCCTGGAAAAGGAAGCAGTACCCGGAGCTTCCATCTCCGGAGGAACTGAAGAGTGCGGAAGTCCACGTGGTAACCATGACAGCCAAGTACCTGATCATGTTCCTGATCCTGGCCATCACCCTGGAACTCCTCGACCTGATCTTCCGCGGCTACACGGCGGTCAAGTCCTGGGACATCCTGCGCAGCGTCATCTACGGCAGGGACTTCGTAAATATCTTTGTCATCCAGTATGGCATGGGGAACCTCGTCCCCTTCATCATCTTTCTCCTCCCCCGTCTCACCATCAAACGGGCCGTGGCCGGCACCCTCATGGTGCTGCTCGGGGTCTTCATGATGCGCTGGAACGTGGTCATTGGCGGCCAGGCATTCTCTTCGTCGTTCGCCGGTTTCATGCATTACCACCTCCCCATCTGGCCCCATGACATGGAAACCTTCAAGGAGGGGCTTTTCGGCGCACTGACCGTCATCGTCACCCCCTTTATCCTGTTCTGGATCCTCGACAAGGTTATGCCGGTTTTCAAGGAGACCCATTGACCGACGGCACCCTCCCCCGGTTACCATGTAACACTTGATATTTCGCAACCTGCCCCCCTCCCAACCTCCCCCCGCTTGGGGGAGGAGCGCTTGTCTCCCTCCCCAGGAGGGGGAGGGCTGGGGAGGGGGGGTAGATGTTACAGTGCACTATGCAATGGCATGAGAAGAAGTGAGTCGGGCAGGTACTTCCCGTGACCCGACAGCAGCAGAGGAGGGCGTCATGGCAACAGATGCATCATCCCTGGAAAGTCGGATCGAACAGCTCACCGCTCAAGTGCAGGCGCTCACCGAACGGGTAGAACAGCTTGCGGCACGGCTCGACATGCCTGAGTCCGTCATTCCGGCAACAACGCTCCCCCAACCTCTCCCGCGCTCCACCACCATGCAGCCGGCCGAACCCACACCCCCTGCCGAGGAGTTCCCCCTCGGCGAACCAGAGGATGTCTCGGAAGAAATCCTCACCTGGGCTGGTCGGGCTCACTTCCTCACCCGCCTCTCCACCCTCTGCTTCCTCCTCGTGGTTGCGCTGATCCTGCGCACGGTAACCGACAACAACCTCATCAACACCCTGGCAGGTTCCATCCTGGGGATGAGCTACGCTGCCGTACTGATGTTGTTCGGCGGCTATAAATATGAGAAGAAAAGTCCTTTGGCGCCGGTGTTCTCCGCCTGCGGCGCGGTATTGATGAGTACCATTGTGGTGGAAACCCATAGCCGTTTCGCGTCGCTCCCCCTGGTCCCCGCCTATTTCACCCTGATGTTGACCGGCATGGGCATGGCATTTGTCAGCTACCGCTACAAGGCCCTGCTCCCCATTTCACTAGGGACTCTCGGCATGTGCCTGGCAGGGGCGGCGATCGACTATCCGCGCCCGTTCTTTCCCTATTTGGCCATGGTACTCCTGACCGCCAACATCCTCGGTTATTTTGCCGCCCAATTAAAACGCTGCTCCTGGCTCCGCTGGATAATTCTCATTGTCACCATGGTCATGCTCCACCTGTGGGCCTTCCGTCTGGGGATGGCCCTCCTGCGCAAGGAAACACCCCCTCCGGAGCTGGCCATGCCGTGGTTTCTCCCCGTTCTCGCTGTTTTTGCTGCGGTCTACCTGACACTCGCTTGCCTCGGGATCGTAAGGAGCGGTAGCGAACGGATTTCCCGGTTCGACTTCAGCCTCCCCACCCTTAATGCAGCCTGGGCTTTTAGCGCTGCCTTCTATGTGGTTAACGCAGGAGGAATGAGCAAGTTTCTGCTCGGCGGAATTGGCATAGCGGCAGCGATTGGCCACCTGGGGATGACCTTCTGGCTGGCTGACCGGAAGATGCCCGGAGCTCCCGGCACGAACTCCTTTGCCTTTGCCGGAATTGCACTGCTGGCCCTTGCGCTCCCCGTCGCAACCGGCAATTTCGTACTTTCGCTGCCGGCAATGTCCGTGGTAGCGTTCTTCATGTCCATTCTGTCACGGAAATGGCAAAACGGGGGAGTCCGCGCCACCATGTACCTGGCTGAGATCTATGCATGCCTGGCACTGGCGGCGTCACTCCAGGGGCAGAGTCCGAACGGATCGGATGTCGTCAATATCATTCCGGCCGGACTACTGGCCGTCATTTGCCTGCTCCATTACCAGTGGTGCCGAGAGTGGCCGCCACCCGCCACCTCGACTGTTTTTTCACGGTTCGACAGACACGACACGAGTGCCGTGGCCCTTCTGCTCGGCTCGCTGGCCAGTGCCTTCTTCATGGTGAGGATAATTATCAACCAGACCCTTGCCATCTATTTCGCCGCAGGTGACACAACAGGCATCTTCCGCTGCAGCCAGTCCGTTCTAATCAATGCCGCCGCCGCAGGAATCATGCTGTTTGCGTTTATCCGCAAGAACAAGGAACTGCGCAACGTCTCCATTCTCGTCACGGTTATCGGCGGGATCAAAGTCTTCCTCTACGACCTCCTCGGCACCCATGGCGTACCGCTCGTCATCAGCGTCTTTACCTTCGGCCTGGCGGCTGCGCTCGAATCGGTGGCTCTGGGGCGCTGGCAACAAATCAAAATGGAGCCCCCCGCGGTGTAAACCATGCGGCGCCCACCCGGCGCCTGACTATTACCCCCTCATGTACCTGAAGCGCCTGAGGCAATCTCAGTTGGTTTTCATCCGGAGTTTCCGGATGAAAACCAACTGAGAGGGAATCATATGGTGGCAATTGACAATTACCCCGGCATCTGCTAGCTTTAACAAAGCTCGGTACTGCCGAAACCTTCATCCACGGCCGCTTAGACCTGCTGCCGTCCCCCTCCACCGCAGACCGATATCAATTCTCAACTGTAGCTACGGAGCCAGCAACATGTCGAAAAAACTTTTTATCCCCGGGCCGATCGAGGTTGCGCCGGAGATCCTCGAAGCCATGGCTACCCCCATGATTGGTCACCGTATGCCTGAGTATGCCAGGCTGCACAAAGGGGTGACGGATAAGCTGAAAGAGTTGCTGTTTACCCGGGAGAAGGTCTTTCTTGCCACTTCCAGCGCCTTCGGCGTCATGGAGGGAGCGGTGAGAAACCTTGTCGGCAAACGCTGCGCCAACTTTTGCAACGGCGCCTTTTCCGATAAATGGCATGATGTTACCAGGCGCTGCGGCAAAGAGGCCGATGCCATCAAAGTGGAGTGGGGAGAGCCGATTACCCCCGAACTGGTGGATGCGACCCTGGCCAGCGGCAAGTATGACGCCATAACCTTGATCCACAACGAGACCTCCACCGGCGTCATGTCGCCGCTGCCGGAAATTGCCGCAGTGCTGCGCAAGTACCCTGACGTGGTGTCTATCATCGATACGGTTTCTTCCATGAGCGCGGTGAAGATTCCGCTTGACGAACTGGGAATCGACTGCTGCATCTTCGGTGTACAGAAAGCCTTTGCCCTGCCGCCGGGGCTTGCCGTGTTCACTGCCAGCAACAAAGCCCTGGAACGGTGCAAAACAATCGAAGGGCGCGGCTATTATTTCGACTTTCTCGAATTTGCCGCTGCTGACGAGAAGGACAATACCCCCTCCACCCCCTGCATATCCCTGATTTATGCCCTGGACCGCCAATTGGAGCGGATTTTTGCCGAAGGTTTTGAAAAACGCTGGCAACGGCACCGGGAACTGGCCGAGTATGTCAGAGGGTGGGTGTCGGAGCGGGGGTTCGGTTTCCTGGCTGCCGAGCCGTACCGGTCCCTGACGCTCACTTGTGCAGTGAACAGCAGGGACATCGATCTGGCTGAGTTGAAAAAAAGACTTGGCGAACGGAATTACGCATTTGACAACGGCTACGGCAAGCTGAAAGGAAAAACATTCCGCATCGCCCATATGGGCGATATGCAGCTGGCCGATTTACAGGATTTTACCGGGCAGATAGACGATATTCTGAAGTCGATGGCTTGATTTTTCGGTTGAGTCGTTATGCACCGTCTTCCGATAAAGGGAGGATTTATGCGGGTCACGGCACTATTGATCGGGTTTTTTCTGGTTATCACCGCTTCTTTGGCAACTGGCGAGGAGAAGACGCCGGTAGTCGCCGAACGGGTGCTTGTTGCGGAAATCCTCAAGGCTTACGGCGGAGAGCAGTCGCTGGGGAAGATCAGGACTGTTTTCGCCAAAGGCCACATCGATGCGTTCATGCAGGGTGATGAAGGCACGTCAACCCGTTATTTTCAACGGCCGAGAAAGCTGCGGGCGGAACTGGTCTATAAAAACTCTGCGGAAACCCGGATATTGAACGGCTCTCACGGATGGCGGCGCTCCAACAACAAACCGACGGCCGAGGTGATCGGTCCTCCCTTTCTCGGCATGGTTTATCAGTACAAATATCTGGACTTGCCCTTCGGTTTTCTGGATAATAGTTATACCATCACCTTGCTGCCTCGGGAAACTCTCCATGGCGAAACAGTGGATGTCCTGCTTTTGTCGGACGCCGAAGGTCCGCCAATGCGGGTGTATGTGGATGCCAAGACACATTTGATTGTCAGGGTTGTCGGCTCATTTTCTTTCGGCAGTATGGGCACTGAGCTTGCGGCAGAGTTTTTCGATTATCGTAGCGTGGAAGGGATACGGTTTCCTTTCAGAATTGTCAACTATGGCGGCGAGAACAAGATAGCAGAAACGTTGATAAACGAGATGCGGCTGAATCAAGAGATGCGCGACACGCTTTTCCAGCCGTGATACTTGGATAAGTCCTAATTTCAAGTCGAGGATGAAATCAATGCGGCGAGTATTGAGGCGACGATGGCGTACAGATGGTACGTTGAGGAGCCGAAGACGAGCCAATGAAGATAGCGCCTTGATTTGGAATTGGAATAAAGGGAGGATGCAATGAAATGTCCTAATTGTGGAGATAGAACGTCGGTGGAGATAGATATCCACTCATCCGGGTTTTCTGCCGAACAGTCACCGGTAAAGGAATGCGGCGCCTGCGGCCTTGTCTGGCGGGTAAAGATGGTTGGCGACAAAACCGAAATCGATATCATCAAGCCTGCCGATAAAAAATAACGCTGAACTGCGAAAGCTCTTACGGAACTCTTCCGCAGTCCATGACCATGCGGGCCTGCCGGCAGTCTCAGGCCCGCTCGAATAAATCCTTGCCTGCGCCGCATACCGGGCAGACCCAGTTGTCCGGCAACTGGGAAAACGGCGTCCCTGGCGCAATGCCGTTGTCAGGGTCACCTGCGGCCGGGTCGTAGACATATTGGCAAATGGTACAGACGTAGCTTTCCATAATCAACTCTCCTGATTTTTAGTCCCACCCAAAATTTCACCTCACCATACAAAACGCCCGATGATTTTCGGATAAAGGGGCGTCGTCCCGACGTCCCGGCTCTGTTTAAGCCTTTCTCTGAAGCTAAACTTCCTATTGCATGACTCTTTTTGCACTTCCGATGATTACGCGAAACATTGTAACAGGTAGGTGTTTGCTGTCAATTTTGCACGCAAACAAGGGTGAAAATTTTAGCTTGATTTTACAGGAGGTTGTGCTATTTTAGCAAAATTAAATATTTGTAGTTCGGGAAAAGACGCCAAAATTAAAGCTAAAAGGCACTTCCATTGGGCTGGACATGTCTTTGCCGACCAGAATTACCGTAGCAAGCAGGTGCTTCGATTTAGTTTGAGGTTCTATCCGCCACCAATGCTTCTCTTTTGTTTTCGAAACTCATTAAAGTAATTGAGTCAGAGTAAAAATCGGGTTTAATAACCCATATCCTGGCACCTAGAAGCAGAGGGCAGGCGAACTTTACTGTTATAGGCAAGAAACTTAACTACATTGGGGGGAAATGAAGAATGGCTTACGAAGTCAAAAACGAACAACTGCGGAAATGGGTGGAAGAAGTCTCGGCTTTGTGTGAACCCGAAAAGATACACTGGTGCGACGGTTCGCAGGAGGAGTATGACAACCTGTGCAGCCTGCTGGTAAAGAGCGGCACATTTCGCAAGCTGAACCAGGAAAAACGCCCCAACAGCTACCTGGCCTGGTCAGATCCCGGCGACGTGGCTCGAGTTGAAGATCGTACCTTTATCTGCAGCTTGTCCAAACAGGATGCGGGTCCGACCAACAACTGGATGCATCCGAAAGAAATGAAGGAAACCCTGGGGAAACTGTTCAAGGGTTGCATGCACGGCAGGACGATGTATGTCATCCCTTTCAGCATGGGACCGCTCGGCTCGAATATCGCCAAAATCGGCGTGGAAATTTCCGATTCGCCCTATGTCGCAGTCAACATGCGGATCATGACGCGGATGGGCAAGGCTGTTCTTGATGTGCTCGGCGACGGCGAGTTCGTTCCGTGCCTGCATTCGGTGGGAGCGCCGCTGCAACCTGGGCAAAAAGACGTGCCGTGGCCGTGCAACAAGGAAAAGTACATCGTCCATTTCCCCGAAGAACGCTCAATCTGGTCGTTCGGCAGTGGCTACGGCGGAAATGCCCTGCTCGGCAAGAAGTGTCTTGCCCTGCGGATCGCTTCCAAGATTGCCAAGGACGAAGGGTGGCTGGCCGAGCATATGCTCATCCTGGGGATTGAATCCCCCGAAGGTGAGAAGACCTATCTGGGCGCCGCATTCCCGAGCGCCTGCGGTAAAACCAATCTGGCCATGCTGGTGCCGCCCGACAACTTCAAGAAAAACGGCTGGAAAATCTCCACCGTCGGCGACGACATTGCCTGGATCAAGCCCGGCCCCGATGGGCAGCTGTATGCCATCAATCCCGAAGCAGGTTTTTTTGGCGTGGCTCCCGGTACTTCGGCCAAATCCAATCCCAACGCCATGGCCTCTTGTGCCAGTAACACCATTTTCACCAATGTGGCCTTGACCCCCGACGGCGATATCTGGTGGGAAGGAATGACCGATACCCCCCCAGCCGAATTGACCGACTGGCAGGGGAACCCCTGGACTCCAGGCTGCGGCAGGAATGCCGCCCATCCCAACTCCCGCTTTACCTCTCCTGCCAGCCAGTGTCCTTCGATCGATCCCGAATGGGAGAATCCCAAGGGCGTTCCGATCAAGGCCTTTGTTTTCGGCGGCCGTCGCAATAATGTCATTCCTCTGGTGTACCAGTCATTCAACTGGAGCTACGGAGTCTATCTTGCCGCAACCATGGGGTCGGAGACAACGGCCGCTGCCGTCGGCAAGGTCGGCGATGTCCGGCGCGACCCGTTTGCCATGCTGCCGTTCTGCGGCTATCACATGGCCGACTATTTCAACCACTGGTTGCAGATCGGGCGCACCAATCCGAATCCGCCACGGATTTTCAGCGTCAACTGGTTCCGAAAGGATGCCAACGGCAAGTTCCTCTGGCCAGGTTTTGGCGAGAATATGCGGGTACTGAAATGGATCGTGGACCGGGCCAACGGACGGGGTTCATCCATTGAGAGCCCGCTGGGATGGATGCCGCGCCATGAAGACCTGGACTGGAGCGGTTTGGATAGCGTTACCCGCGAGCAGTATTACGAGCTGATGTCCGTTGATCGGGATGTGTGGAAGGATGAAATCCTCTCCCACGAGGAGCTGTTCGTCAAGATGTACGACCGGCTACCCAAGGAGTTTCTGCATATCCGCGAGCTGATTCTTTCCGGCCTGTGGCGTTCGCCGGAGCATTGGGAGCAGATCGGTGAGGCAGCTGCCGAAGGATGGAATGAATAATTCCAATTTCACGTAGTAAGTAAAACACCAATAAGCTGGGCGAAATTTCCGGAGCACACCGGGTTTTTCGCCCGGCTTTTTTTATAAAATGTTCATCGGGAGTCGATACAAGGGAATTTTCCGGTATAATCTGATATTGATCATACTTAACGGGGAGGTGTTAAAATGAAACTAAACGATGTAACCCGTGGTACAGGGCTCGAAGAGCATGGCATCATCAATGCAAACCTTATCTACTGGACACCGCCGACGGCCGTGCTCTATGAGCAGATAGTCGAGCGCGGAGAGGGGCTTGTTTCGCATCTGGGAGCGTTGGCGGTGAAGACCGGCCACTACACCGGTCGTGCTGCAAACGAGAAGTTCATAGTCGATGAACCGACCAGCCACGACCACATCAACTGGGGCAAGGTCAACCGTCCTTTCGATCCTGAAAAATTCGACGTCCTTTATAAAAGAATGACGGCCTACATGCACGGCAAGGACCTGTTCGTGCAGGATTGCTTTGCCGGCGCCAGCCCGAAGCACCGTCTTCCGGTCCGTATCATCACCGAAAAGGCATGGCATTCCCTGTTTGCCAGAAACATGTTCGTCAAGGCGAAGGCCGATGAGCTGGAAAACCACAAGCCACAGTTTACCGTCATCGACATGCCGAACTTTCACGCAGTTCCCCAAATCGACGGCACCAACTCCGAAACCTTCATCATCATCAACTTCGCCAAGAGGCTGGTAATCATCGGCGGCACCAGCTATGCCGGAGAAATCAAAAAATCCATCTTCACCGTGCTCAACTACCTGCTCCCCCATCACAGCAAGGTCATGTCCATGCACTGCTCCGCCAACGCCGGAGAAAAAGGCGACGTGGCGGTCTTCTTCGGCCTTTCCGGCACCGGCAAGACAACCCTTTCCGCGGCGCCGAACCGCTCCCTGATCGGCGACGACGAACACGGCTGGGATGACGACGGTGTCTTCAACTTCGAGGGTGGTTGCTACGCCAAGATCATCAATCTTTCGAAGGAATCAGAGCCGGAAATCTATGAGACCACGAGGAAATTCGGCACCATCCTGGAGAACGTCGCCATCGACACCATCTCCCGTCGCATCGACCTGAATGACGATTCCTTTACCGAGAATACCCGGGCATCCTATCCCATCACCCACATTCCGAACATCGTTCCTTCCGGCATGGGCGGGCATCCGACCAACGTCATCATGCTCACCTGCGATGCCTTCGGCGTATTGCCTCCGATTGCGCGGCTTACGCCGGAGCAGGCCATGTATCATTTCCTTTCCGGCTACACCGCCAAGGTGGCGGGAACCGAGGCTGGCATTACCGAGCCACAGGCGACCTTCTCCACCTGTTTCGGCGCTCCGTTCATGGCCCTCCATCCGTCTGTCTATGCGGAATTGCTGAAAGCCAAAATTGCCCGGCACAAAGTGAACTGCTGGCTGGTCAACACCGGCTGGAGCGGTGGTGCCTACGGTGTTGGCAGCCGGATGAAGATCGGCTATTCGCGCGCACTCGTCAATGCCGCTCTCGATGGAACCCTGGCCGTCGGCCAGTTCGAAAAAGATTCCGTCTTCGGTCTCGATATCCCGAAGGCCTGCCCCGGAGTTCCGGGCGAAGTACTCAACCCGCGCAATGTCTGGGCGGATAAGGCTGCCTATGATGCAACAGCCAAGGATCTGGTGGAGATGTTCCGCAAGAACTTCGAGCAGTTTAAGGCAAACGTTTCCCAGGAAGTGGCCTGCGTGCTTTAAGAGCCTCATATATATATTTATTTGTGAAAGGCCTCGGAAATGTTCCGGGGCCTTTTTTGCCCATAAACCTCACCATTGCTTGACAAAATGTTATCGCGCTGTAAAAAGTAAAGTTAGACGGTGTTAATTTTTCGTTTTGTTGCCGTACTTGTTGCGAGTGTTTTCTCCATGTTGTCGAGGCAAACGATTGCATAAGCCGGGAGGGCCAGGCGATGGGAAGGAAGAAGGGTGAGACTCGGATAAATTCTAAAGAAGAATACGTTGGGATCTCAGAAATTCTGGAGCAAAAGGGGATCTCGCGACGGGACTTCATGAAATTCTGCACTGCCATGTCGGCAGCGCTGTCACTTCCCGCCACATTTGCTCCACAGATTGCCCGGGCCCTTGATGAAGTGAAGCGGCCGACCTTGGTCTGGCTGGAGTTTCAGGACTGTGCCGGGAATACCGAAGCACTTTTGCGGTCAGCCAATCCGACGGTGGCGGAACTGGTATTGGACGTCCTTTCCGTTGATTACCATGAAACCATCATGGCTGCTGCCGGACATCAGGCCGAAGATATCCTGGCGAAGGTGGTGAAGGAACAGAAGGGAAAATATATCGCCGTGGTCGAGGGATCAATTCCACTCAAGGACGGCGGGGTCTACTGCTGTATCGGCGGGAGAAGCGCCCTGGATATAGCCCGTGAAGTGTGCGGCAATGCCTTTGCCACCATTGCCGTCGGTTCCTGCGCTGCTTTCGGTGGTATTCCTGCTGCCGCGCCGAATCCGACCGGTGCGGTAGGCGTCAAGGATGCGGTTCCGGCAGCTACCGTCTTGAACCTTCCCGGCTGCCCTCTTAATGCCGACAATCTTACCGCCACGGTCGTCCATTACCTGACGTTCAACAAGCTCCCGGCAGTCGACAGTCTGGGCCGCCCCCTGTTTGCATACGGCAAGAGAATTCATGATGCCTGTGAGCGCCGGCCCCATTTTGACGCCGGCCAGTATGTGGAAGCCTGGGGGGATGCCGGCCATCGCAACGGCTTCTGTCTTTACAAGATGGGGTGCAAGGGACCGGCGACCTGGCACAACTGCCCGATCCAGCGATATAACGAAAACACCAGCTGGCCGGTAGGGGCGGGTCACGGCTGCGTCGGCTGCTCGGAACCGGTCTTCTGGGACAGCATGACCCCCTTTTACAAAAGACTGCCCCATGTGCCCGGCTTTGGCATCGAATACACTGCCGACAAGCTCGGCGCCGGTCTGTTTGTCGGGGCCGCAGCGGCGTTCTTTGCCCACGGCGTCGTCAAGGCGTTCCGCCATGAAATTGAGCCGTCCGAGCAGGAGAGGAAAGAGGGGGAGAAATAAATGGCCAAGCTCGTCATAGATCCCATTACCAGAATAGAAGGTCATCTGCGCATCGAGGCCGAGTTGAGTAACGGAAAGGTCGCCGATGCCTGGTGCAGCAGCACCATGTTCCGCGGCATAGAAAAAATCCTCAAAGGGCGCGATCCGCGTGATGCATGGGTGTTCACCCAGCGGTTTTGCGGGGTCTGTACCACGGTGCATGCCATCGCTTCCATCCGGACAGTAGAAAACGCCTTGGGAATAAGGGCGCCTGCCAATGCCGAACTGATCAGGAACATTGTCATCGGTATCCAGAACGTGCAGGACCATGTGATCCACTTTTACCACCTCCATGCCCTGGACTGGGTCGATATCACCTCCGGGCTCAAGGCCGACCCGGCGAAGACTGCGGCGCTGGCAGCTTCCATTTCAGACTGGCCGCTCAACTCTCCCACATATTTCAAGTCAGTGCAGGACAAACTGAAGGCCTTCGTCGGTCGCGGCAGGCTTGGCCCGTTTGCCAATGCCTACTGGGGGCATCCGGCCTACCGCCTGCCGCCGGAAGCGAACCTGATGGCTACCGCCCATTATCTCGAAGCGCTTGAATGGCAGAAGGATGTCATAAAAATTCACGCAATCCTCGGCAGCAAAAATCCCCATCCCCAGACCTTTCTCGTCGGTGGCATGGCGATAGCGCTCGATCCCAATTCCCAGTCTGCGCTCAACGATGCGAAGATAGCAGAAATCAGGAGCCTTTTGGCAAAAACGCGGGAGTTCGTGGAGAAGGTCTATATACCCGACCTGCTGGCAGTGGCGTCGTTTTACAAGGAGTGGGCCGGTATCGGCGCCGGTGTCGGCAATTATCTCAGCTATGGTGAATTCCCCCGCGATAACAGCGGCAAGCGGGAAAAGCTCTGGCTGCCGCAGGGAATCATCATCGGCAAGGACCTGACGAAAGTTCACCCGGTTGATCACAAGAAGATCAGCGAATACGTGGATCATTCCTGGTATGACTACTCGGCCGGTCAGGGGAAGGGACTGCATCCGTGGGACGGTGAGACGGAGCAGAACTACAGCGGCCCCAAGCCGCCTTACGAGTTTCTCGACACGAGCCGCAAATATTCATGGGTCAAGTCGCCGCGCTACGAGGACACACCCATGGAGGTCGGCCCGCTGGCGAGGATGCTCGTTGCTTACGCTTCAGGTCACATCCCTGTGAAAAAGGCTGTGGACGGTGTGCTGGCCAAGCTGAATGTGGGACCTGACGCCCTCTTCTCGACGCTCGGGAGAACCGCGGCCCGTGGCGTAGAAACGCTGGTTATTGCCGAAGAGTTGCCCCAATGGCTTGACCAGTTGGTGTCGAACATTGCCGGCGGCGATCTCTCCATTCACAACGGTGAAAAGTGGGACCCTGACCACTGGCCGGCAGAAGCATCAGGTTACGGCTTTCATGAGGCGCCCCGGGGCGCGCTGGGGCACTGGATAAGGATCAGAAACCAGAAAATACTCAATTACCAGGCAGTCGTCCCCAGCACCTGGAACGCTTCCCCTCGCGATGCCAGGGGAGTGCGCGGCCCCTATGAGGAGGCGCTTGTCGGAACGCCGCTGGCAGATCCGCAGAAGCCGCTGGAGATATTGCGTACTGTGCATTCGTTCGACCCCTGTCTGGCCTGTGCCGTTCATCTGGTCGATCTGCAGCATAATGAACTGGTGCGGATTAACGTGACGTAGGAGGCAAGCCATGCGCGGTCCCATCTGTCAGTACAAACGCTATATCTGGCAATTGCCGGTCAGGATTACCCACTGGGTGAATGTGGTGGCCATTGTCGTTCTTGCAGTTACCGGCCTGTATATCGGTTCGCCGAAAACCCTGGCCCTTGACCCATCAGGCTATGTAATGGGGTGGGTGCGTTTTGTTCACTTTTCAACCGGATACGCCTTTGCCGTCAGCGTGGCGAGCCGCATCTACTGGTCATTCGTCGGCAACAAGTATGCAAGCTGGAAGGCGTATTTTCCTGCATTTACTGCCGAAGGACGTCGGCACATGAAGGAGATGTTCCGCTATTACTTCTTCCTCACCAGGGAGGTGCCGGAAACCGAGGGTCATAATCCGCTGGCTGCTACGGCCTATGCGGGGATTCACCTCCTCTACCTGGTGATGATCGGCACCGGCTTTGCTATTTACTCCGAGTTTGCGCCCAATTCAATCATGCACAAGGCCCTGGGATGGATGTTTGCCATAGCAAGCAGTCAGCAGATACGGCTGATCCACCACGGTGTCATGTGGCTGATCCTGGCCTTTGTCTGCAACCATGTCTACAGCGCCTGGCTGATGGATGCCAAGGAGCATGGCGGGGAAGTTTCCAGCATCTTCAGCGGGTACAAGTTCATGCTGGATAAGGAGAAACAGGCGCCGCCCTGATTTCATCCTTGATTTGAAATGGGAATTACAGGGTAAAGTAGATGGCCGCTCCTTCCCCGACCGCCCCCTCGGCCCAGACCCGTCCTCCATGGCGTTGAATGATGCGCTGCACCGTGGCGAGGCCGATGCCGTGCCCTTTGAATCCGCTCGTACCGGGGAGGCGGCAGAAGGGGGTAAACATCTTTTCGGCGTAGGCCATATCAAATCCGGCTCCATTGTCGCGAACGAAGTAGACGGGATTACCACCGGACGCTTTCACACCGAACTCGATCACGGCGTTTTCCCTTTTCCCGGTGTACTTCCAGGCATTGCCGAGAAGATTTTCCAGGACGACCTGAATCAGCTTCCGATCCCCTACGGCCGTCACCCCTTTGGCGATGATGCATTTCACTTGCCGCTCAGGCTCATTTAACCTGAGTTCCGCTGTTATGACCTCTGCAATGAGACTAAGGTCAATCGGTTCCCTGGTGATCTCGTTTCGCGACAGCCGGGAGAAGTTCAGAAGGGTGCTGATAAGCTGATCCATCCGTTCGGTTTCTTCAAAAATGTTTCGTATGTACCCCCTGCATTGATCATCGAGATTCTCACCGCAATATGTCTGGAGTATCTGGCTGTAACTGCTGATGTTGGTCAATGGGGCGCGGAGGTCGTGGGAAACGGTGTAACTGAACGTTTCCAGTTCCTGGTTGGCAAGTTCAAGCTCGAATGCGCGGCTTGTCAGGTTCGTATTCAGTATTTCGATTTCTTCGGCAGTCCGTTTCCGTTCGGTCATGTCGTTAACCATGCTGAGCAGCAACTGTTCCCCGTTTATTTCGATGGTCGTTGCCGAATATAACCCCCAAATCGCCTTTCCTTCTTTGTCTTTGAAGTTGAGTTCAAGATTGCGGACTTCGCCATGCTCCTTGAGCATTTGAATCATTTTCTCGCGGTCAGCCGGGTTTGCCCAGATGTCGAGTTCGATCGATGTGCGGCCGGTAACGTCCTCACGCCGATGTTGCAGGAGCCGCTCGAAGGCTTCATTGACTTCGACATATCTGCCGTCTTCCAGTCTGGAGATAGTCAACACCATCGGCGAAGTGTGGAATGCTTTGGAGAATTTTTCTTCGCTCTGTTTCAGTTCTCTGAACAGAATGTCATAGGGGCTGGCCAGTCCGGTCGCGATCATGGCCCTGTAAATGAGATAGAAGCCGATTAACCTGAAAAGATGTCCTGCAAGGTTGCCCGTGCCGTAGTCATCCGCATACAGTGCGAAGGCCAGTTCAGCAATGATGAACAGAATAATCGACGTGGTGAGCAGTAAAGTGACATGCCGGTCGAACGCCCGGCGTTTTCGCAGGAGGACGACCAGGGCGGTGAGAAACAGAAGCGAAATCATGTATTCACTGGCTTTATAGAAAGGGGTCGGTCCAATTCCCTCTATAAAACAGGTGGGAAAAATCTGCCCGGTAAAAATGGAGGCAAGGATCAGTGCGACGACAGCGGCATAGCAGGAAGCCAGTAAACCCGGTTTGAGCCGGCGATTGAGGAACAGCGGTGCGAGCAACAGGGAAATGCTTTGCAGGTAACGGGCCGCAATCCTGAACTGGGTTGCCAGGTTGACGCTGGTAGTCTGGAATACCCCCATGTTCTTGTAAGACAGGGCATGGAGGAGATCGATTGTCGCAACAAAGAGATATGCGATGCCGATGAACAGAAGGTAGTTGTTGTTCAGGAAACGCCGAGTGTTCCAGGCGATCATGAATATGCCGCAGGCGCCTACAACGGAGAAAATTTCAACAAGGGTATGGAACCGGAGGTAGCTGTGCAAGCTTGCCAGATACAGGCCGAACAGAAACGCAATCCCCAACAGGAGACTTTCGTAATCGTTGAACAGAGTAGGATTTAGGGGGTATTTTTTGTCGGATTGTCCCATGATAATGCCCGTGATATCGCATGGTGTTTGATGTGTATACAAATAAGCAACAAAATGGGATCATTTGTCAAGCTATTAACGGGGAAGGGAGACGTTGTCGACGTTTTTAATGAAGGGAGTTTGTCTGCCGTGTATGCAGCATCTTCAGCCCGGCTTTTGCTGTTAAGCTGGTTAGTGCAGCGTTGGATCTTTCCAGGTCATGTCCGGCCATTTTATGTTGGAAAGGAGTGTGGTCATCTCGGCTACCGGAAGGGGCTTGCTGAATAAATAACCTTGCATTTCCGGGCAGTTGAGGCCGTCGAGCAGCTTCATTTGCTCCAGGGTTTCGACCCCTTCGGCTATGACGTTGAGCCTGAGGCTTTGTGCCATGGTAATGACCGCTATGGCAATGGCCGCATCGTCGGCGTTGGTATTTATGTCATGGACAAAGGAGCGATCGATTTTCAATGTCTGGATGGGAAGCTTTTTTATATAGGAAAGCGACGAATAACCCGTGCCGAAGTCGTCGATGGAGATATGTATCCCCAGATTGCTCAATCTATTTAGCGTCTGTACGGTTTTTTCCACATTCTGCAGCATGACGTTTTCGGTCAGTTCCAGTTCAAGCCAGCAGGGAGCGAGATCTGCTTCACCCAATATCTGCTCGACCATATCCGTCAGCCTTGGCTGCTGGAATTGCCGCGGCGAAAAGTTCACGGCGACGCGCATGGGGGGATAATTTAGCAGCTGCCATGTTTTGTTTTGGGCGCAGGCGGTGCGAAGCACCCATTCGCCGAGGGGAATGATCAGTCCGGTGTCTTCAGCCAGGGGGATGAACTGATTTGGCAGGATAAGTCCCATCTCCGGGTTCTGCCAGCGGACGAGCGCTTCGAGACAGACGATCTGGCCGGTTTTGATATTGACCTTCGGTTGATAGTAGAGGGAAAATTCCTCACGTTGAAGGGCCTTACGCAGGCTGTTCTCCATTGTCAGCCGGCGGAATGCCTGCTCATCCATGGAAGATGTGTAAAGGTGGTACCTGCTCCGACCTTGTTCCTTGGCGCGGTACATGGCCATGTCGGCGTTTTTTATCAGGGTTTCCGTGTCTCTGCCGTCATTGGGGAAAATGCTGATCCCGATGCAGGTGCTGATGAAAAGCTCGATGTCCGGGAGGACGAAGACTTGGGTGAAGGCGTCGATGATCTTCTGTGCGACCCTGACCGCCTCTTGCACATCATCGATGTCGGGGAGGAGGATGATGAATTCATCACCGCCGCGTCGGGCAACGGTATCCCGGTCACGCCGGCAGCATTCCTTGAGACGATGGGCCGAAGCCTGGAGAAGCTGATCGCCTACGGTATGGCCGAGAGTGTCGTTGATATGCTTGAATCGGTCGAGGTCGAGGAAAAGCACGGCGAGAAGCCGGTTGTGCCGATGGGCCTGAGCCAGGGCAAGATGCATCAGTTCGTTGAACAGATGGCGATTGGGGAGGCCTGTGAGGGTGTCGTAGTACGCCATCTGTTTTATGGTTTCTTCTGCCTGTTTTCGCTCGGTTATGTCTTCCTGAAAGGCTATGAAGTGGGTGATCTGTTCGTTCCCGTTGGTAATCGGCGAGATGGAGGCTGAAGCCCAGTAGAGTTCGCCGTTCTTTTTCCGGTTATGAAATTCACCCCACCACTCCCCGCCGCCACTTATGATTTCCCATAATTTGCGGTATTCTTCAGGTGGCGTTTCACCTGACTTCAAAATATGCGGCTTTTTGCCGACCGTTTCTGCGGAAGTATAACCGGTCAACTGCGTAAACCGGGGGTTTACATACTCAATTGTGCCGGAAGTGTCGGTGATGATAATGGCTACGGGACTCTGTTCAACGGCGCGGGACAATTTTCGAATGAATTTTTCCTGTTCGCGGATCTGCCGTTCCCACTTGATGCTGGTCATGCATTGTCCGATTACCGCCCGGAGCTTGTTGTGGTTGATCGGTTTCAGCACGTAGTGATTGATGCCGATGTCGATGGCGTCAATGATGTGGCCTGTGTCGTTGTGTGCGGAAATGACGATGATCTTGGCTTCTTTGTTCAGCTGCTTGATTTCCTTTGCCATCGTGATACCGTCCATGACCGGCATCTGCATATCGGTAAGGACAATATCCGGTGCATGTTTTTTAAACAATGCGAGCCCCTCTTGACCGTTGCTCGCCTGCAATAAAGTCACATCGGGGAATTTATTGGTTATCACCAGTGAGATCAGCTCTCTGGTTGCCCTGTCATCTTCCACATATAAAAGTGTCGGAGCGGTTGTCACACCATCCGGGATATTCATGAAAAAAACCCTTTTGCCCACGAACAGGCCCGAATTAAATTAAATATTAATTATCGTTAACCCCAGTCTATTAAATCAGATTTATTGCCGTAGTCAATTGGGCAAAAATGTAAACAAACGACCCTTTTTGCCGTTTGCCAACTGGCGCATGACGGAGAAGCTCCTTGTCCGTACGGGCGGGAACAGAGCGGAGAAGGCGCTGGTTTGAAGGATGAATGCCTGTTGGTACGGGATGGCGTGCCATGGCTTGCATTCGCTCCTTACCGTGCTAATCTAGTGGTAACTATCCAATGCGTGAGGTGTGATACATGAAAGAATCAACACATGAAGACGTCTGCCAAAGAACAGAGCATAAAGACGAGAGGGTCAGGCTGAGAAATACAAGGACGGGTGTGACCGGGGTTACCTTCGGCTGCACCACCGAAGGGGGAACGATCCAGGTAGAGTTGGAGGATGGCACACTGGACAGCTGGACCCCGGACGAGTGCGAAGAGGTTTGAGTGCGGGATTTGCGTTGGGTAATGGGCGGATTAATCCTTGGAGTAGAGCACTGCAACCGCTTTGGCCTGCTGTGAGCCGATGGAGACATATCCATGGGGCTCCGAAGAGTCGTAATAGATGCTGTCGCCCGGTTGCAGGGTCATAATTTCCTGACCGTAGTGAAATTCCAGTTCACCTTCGAGCAGATATATGAACTCGACCCCTTCATGGCTGTAAAAACGGCTGTCGTCCCATGCGGTTTCTTCGAACGCCACGAGAAACGGCTCTATTTGCTTGTGGCGGATGCCCGGGGCGAGCGGTCGGTAAAGATATCCCTGGACAACGTCGCTTCCTGTCCTGCGCTTACTTGCAGGTCCGCTGCCGCCGCGGGTCAGGACGAATTTCTGCCGGTCACCTTCTTCTTCAAAGAAGAAATGAATACCGACCTTGAGCCCTTTTGCAATCTTGAGCAACGTCGCTATGGGAGGTGTGACCTGATCGTTTTCAATCTGCGACAGGAGGGGTTTTGACAAGCCTGTCAATTCGGCGAGTTCCTGCAGGGTGAGCCTTCTTTCCTGCCTCAGTTTTCTGGCCTTTTCCCCCAACTTGAGTTCACGAATTTCAGGTTTTATCTCTTTCATAATCGTCTCCCTGTTCACGGGTTATATGCAAAACAACGATGCGCGTCAAGGGCTTATTTTCAGAGACGTATCTGCATGGTCGGCTGATAGGTTGATTCGTGCCATCCGAGTTTCCTGAAGGACACGAATTAGTTGTTTCTGCGCCCAAATCCGGTTTCGGGCGGGGCAGCTTCCGTGATGAAATCCGTTGACACAAAGCCGGTTTTTGGCTAACCTTGGTGTGCTTTAAGTTGCTTGACAGGCAATGTGTGGAGTTTCTTTTATGCAAATCCGGATCATTATTTTTTTGTTGATGCTGGCTACCGTTCTTTCGGCTTGCAAAAAGAAGGAAGAAGCCTATTTCTTTGAATCAAACCGCAAAGGGACTGCCGAAGCCCCGGTAAAAGAAGTGCCCAAGGACATCCTTGCTACCCAGCAGGCTTTCGCCACTGTGGTGAAATCGGTTAACCCGGCGGTGGTCAATATTTCCACGGTGAGCAAGAAAAAGCTGGTGCAGCCGTTCTTCGAGATGTCCCCCTTTTTCGATGATTTTTTTGGCGGCAGGGGCGGGACGCCCCAATACCGCCGTGAAAACAGCCTGGGTTCAGGCTTTATCATCAACCGGGACGGATACATCATCACCAACGATCATGTGGTGCGGGATGCGGAGAGCATCCAGGTAAAACTTTCCAACGAAAATGTTTATAGCGGCAAAGTGGTCGGCAGCGATCCCAAAACCGACATCGCGGTGATCAAGATCAACGCCAAGGAACAACTCCCGGTGGCAGTGCTGGGCGATTCCGACAAACTCCAGGTAGGACAGTGGGCCATTGCCATCGGCAACCCGTTCGGTCTCGACCGGACCGTTACCGTCGGGGTGGTATCGGCGACCGGCCGTTCCAATATGGGGATCGAAACCTACGAGAACTTCATCCAGACGGACGCTTCCATCAACCCTGGCAATTCCGGCGGACCGCTCTTGAATGTCTATGGCGAGGTAATCGGTATCAATACCGCCATTGTGGCGGCAGGCCAGGGCATCGGCTTCGCCATCCCCATAAATATGGCGAAACGGGCAGTGCCGCAGTTGATAAAAAAGGGGATTGTCAGCCGCGGTTGGCTGGGTGTTTCCATTCAGCCGGTGACAGAAGAGATTGCCCAGTCCTTTGGCTTGAAACGGGCGCAAGGTGCCCTGGTGAGCGACATAATGGCGGGAAGCCCTGCGGCCAAGGCCGGCCTCAGGCAGGGGGACATCATAACCCGTTTGGCCGGCAAAGAGATAAAATCCGTCCAGCAACTCCAGTTGCTGGTGGCGGATATGCCGGCCGGCTCCCCTGTGGAGATAGAGGTTTTCCGCGAAGGCCGGGCAATAAAACTTTCAATCGTCCCTGCCTCCGCTGACAGTGCTGCGGGTGCAAAACCTAAATCGGTCGAGACTGAAACGGCATGGGTCGGATTGTCAGTGGAGGAACTCCCCCGTGATTTACGACTGAAGGGTCTGCAGGGGGTTGTCGTGACGAGCGTCGAGCCGGGCAGTCTTGCTGCCGACAGCGGCATCCAGCAGGGCGATGTCATTGTTTCCGTCAACCAGAGAAGGATCGCCGGTGTGAACGACTATGCAAAGGCCATGAAAGACGCTGAAAAGAAAGGTTCCGTGGCCCTGCTGGTAAGGCGTGGGGATGCCAGCATCTATTTTGCGATCAGAATAAAGTAGTATCTGCAGCGGAAATTGGGTACATTATAAAAACAAAACCAGCAGTCAGGGGAAACCATGAGCCTTATAGATAATCCTGACCAGGCCAGGCGGCTTGCCAGGGCCATCATATCCGACGTTGCCATCTACAACCGGGAAAAGGTGGAACAAGGGATCAAGAACGACAACATTTTCGACATCCTTTCTGAAGAGCTCGATGAGGGGCGGCAGCATTTCAATACCAGGGTGACGCCCGGACTTGCCCAATCCAATATGTTTGAAATTGCCGTGGTGGATGTTCTTATCAAGCGGGCCGGCAAGATCGAATCTCCAATCTGGTAAGCGTCGGTTTTCAACCAGTATATGGCCGAGGCGCGATTTATTAAATCGCGCCTTCGTTATTTTTAACAAGGTGCTTAAACGTGGAAAACGTGGAATTGATATTTCCTGAAAATTCTGAGATAGAGCGGCTCGATAGCTTTATTGCCCGCAGCGTAAATGGTATGACCCGCGCAACGGTCCAGCGACTAATCGAGGCAGGGCAGATAACGGTCGATGGCCACCTGCAGAAGCCTTCACTTAAGCTGAAGGGGGGCGAGCGCCTGATGGTGACGAGACCACCCCCTGTTGCGGCAGAGCCTGCGGCTGAAACCATTCCTCTTGAGATACTGTTCGAGGACCGTAATCTGGTGGTAGTCAACAAGGCCGCCGGCATGGTCGTACATCCCGGCGCGGGGAATAGCGGCGGCACGCTGGTGAACGCCCTGCTCGGCCATTGTACCGACCTGTCCGGCATTGGCGGCGAGTTACGACCCGGCATTGTCCATCGCATCGATAAGGACACTTCCGGTGTTCTCGTTGTGGCAAAGAGTGATGCGGCTCATCAGTCGCTGGCTGAGCAGTTCAAGGAACACACCATCAAACGGGTCTATCTCGCGCTCGTGTACGGCGCGCCGAAAGACGATAAGGGCCGACTGGAATCGCATATCGGGCGTCATCCGGTTGACAGAAAGCGGATGTCGGGCAAGGCGAAACATGGCAAGCACGCGGTTACCCACTGGCGGGTCGTTGGCCGCTATCGCGGCATTACCCTTCTTCGCCTCAGGCTGGAAACCGGCCGTACCCATCAGATCCGGGTTCATCTCTCCGAGGCGGGCTATCCACTGGTTGGGGACGATGTTTACGGCGGTGGCAGCCGCCTGGCAACTGTTTCGGATACGTTGCTCCGTAAGTTGATCAAGGATCTGGGGCGCCAGGCACTGCACGCCAAGACCCTCGGTTTCATACATCCCGTTACCGGTGAATACCTGGAGTTCGATACGGAACTTCCTGATGATATGGCAAGAATAGTCGAATACCTGGAGAGTACCGTAGAAAGCGCATAAATTACGCCGCCTTTGCGGTTCAAAGAAGCGTTTTTATCAGCTGCTTCCCAAAGGCAAGAAAAAATATTAAGAGGTAGCGATATGGAAATGAAAAAAGCCGGCAAGGTCCAATACCTGGAGCCGCAGGCACTTGCCAGAAGCGGTGCGGCAGTAATGGGCTTCACCACCCGACACGAGGGCGTTTCGCGTCCTCCTTACAATTCTCTCAACCTGGGAACCAACACGTTCGATTCGCCTCACAGTGTGGAGGGGAACCGGAGCGTGTTGACACGGGCCTTCGGCGCAGGACTGGAACAGCTCGTAACCGTCAAGCAGGTGCATGGTACGGACCTCCTTGTCATAGATTCCCCCAATCCGGATTATACCCATTTTCATACCCTTGAGAGCGATGGAATCATCACCAACCAGCCGGGGATCATGATCGGCGTCGGCGTGGCAGACTGCGTGCCCCTACTCCTGTTTGACCCGGTAAAACGAGTTGTCGCTGCGCTTCATGCGGGTTGGAAGGGGACTGCCGGGGAGATCGCCAAAAAAGGGGTTGCCGCCCTCCAGGAAATGTTCGGTTCCTCGACTGCCGATATCCTCGCTGCGGTCGGCCCTGCCATCGGCCCTTGCTGCTATGAGGTGGATGCCCCGGTAATGGAAGCCTTCAAAAAAGGGGCCTCCGGCTGGGAGCTCTTTGCTGTCGCGAGGGGAGAAGGACGATGGGGGCTCGACCTTGCTGCGGCTAACCGTCGCCAGCTTGCGGAATCCGGCCTGCCGGGGGGAAATATCGTCGTTGCAGATCAATGCGTCAGCTGTAACCAGGAGTTGTTTTTCTCCTACAGGCGCGATAAGGGGGATACGGGAAGGCAAATGGGATTCATCATGTTAAAGGCGTCCTGAAAGCCCTCTTCTGGCGCCAATTCTCTTCCTTTACGGCATACGACAGCGTAGCGGCAAAGCTCAATAAATTATGGTCAATTCCATTCTCTTCTGCTATAAACGCTAGGTGGTTATATATCCGGTCTTTCGGGAGGATGAACAATGCGGATGTTTTTCAGATTTGCCTTTCTCTTCACGCTGTCCCTGTTTACCTTCGGCTGCGCCCAAAACTTTTATAATATCCCCAGAGAGACCTACCAGAAGAAGGTGAGAACGCTGGGGGTCGCACCTCTCTTTGTCGATGGCGATTCAGACATCAAGCACCCGGAAAAGGATGCGCTCGTCAACTTGATCAAGGACGCCAACCGGATAAACGAAAAGGAACTGGTTGCCCAGCTGAAGAATACCGGCGCTTACTTCTCCGTCCGCCTGCTCGATGCCGATGCCGGCCAGATGTTTTCCGCACTGTTCAGCCGGAGAGAGAAACGCGACGACGCCGGAATCATCTATAACAAGTATTTCTTCAAGACCGAAGAAATCAGGAACATCATCTCGAAGAACGATGTCGATGCAGTCCTGCTGGTCACGGTGAACGGCCTGACCAAACCGGACAAGGTCTATGCCAGTAATCTCCTCTCCTATCTGGAAAGCGACTACAACTACCTTGCCATGAGCGCCCAGATTCTGGATGCGGACGGAAACACGCTGTGGGAGTACCCCAATTTCCGTCAGCGGTCGCTGACCTTCCCCATGTTCTTTGCGCTTCAGTACCCCGATTTCGACGAAGCTGCAGCCAACCTGAGCGACCGGGTCGACGTCAAGTTCAAGACCATACCGGGTATTTCCAAGGCCTTTGCCAAAGCGGAAAAATCATCGGTTCAGAGTAAGGCACAGGTATCCACCCTGTACAATCTTATTTTCGAGGACATGGTTTCGATGTTGAAGCCGGAGAAGAATCTATTCGGCGGTAAAAAGGAAGAAGCCAAGGATGTGAAGCCGCAGACAGACGCGAAATAATTAAATTATGCCGGAACGAAAAGAGCCCACTCCGAATTGTCCGGCGTGGGCTCAGTATTTTCCATGTGCAGGGTGACGTGCAGCGATGCTAGTCGTCGTTTTTGCCCCAGCGCTGGTTCATTCTCTTGTGGTTAATGGCGTTTTCGCTGCTGACCTCATCCAGTATCCGTTCAGCTTCTTCGGCGGTCAGACCGACGCTCGGTCGCACTCCCATCCAGTGGGTCAGATCGCCACTCGGGTTGTCCAATGGTTGCGGGATCGGGGGGCCCGGCTTGAACTTGTCATTGAGGAACAACGCAGCTTCAAACTGGCCGTTTCTCATTACCAGCCTGACTTCGGCAAAGTAGTCGTTCTGCAATCTTTTTACAATGATGATATCTTTAACAGTCATGTCTGCCGGTACATCGATAAGTGCTGTCATGGTAGCCGTCCCCCAATCGCTTTTTTTGAAACAATATCACAGATAAATGTTACAGTTCAAGTGAAGAGTAGCGAATGCTCCGAGTTACCCGCAGGTAAGAAGAACTCCTCATTACCCGTATCTTTTCCTTGAATTCCCTGGATGAGTAATTTATTATGCATTACGATTAATCGACCGTCTTCGGCAAACTGGCGGTAGACCGCGCTGGCCGACGTGATCGAGCCGCGGGAAGGTTATCTGGTATGGCATGGAAAATAGCGATAGTCCGTAAAAAACTCTTCATTCCACTTGCCCTGGCAATGAGCGTGTTTCTCAGCGGCTTGATCTTTACCGTCTACCGCCTGCAATGGGACCATATCCATTCAGAGACGGCGTTGAGGGTCGAAGCCTTTCATAAAAATTTTCAGAGCCAGGTGCAGAGTGAAACAGAACTGCTCAACGGGCTCCTCTCCTTCATCAAGGAAAACAAAAATCTGCAGAGGGACTGGCTGGCGGGTGACCGTGCCGCTCTCCTGCGCGATGCCACGCCCATTTTCAAGGAACTCCGTTCCCGAAGCCTGATTACGCATTTTTATTTCATTACGCCTGATAAAGAATGTTTTCTGCGCGTTCATAAACCGGAGAGCCGTGGCGATTTCATCGATCGCATCACCATGGATATTGCCGCACATCTGGGTAGGCCGGCCCATGGGATCGAGATGGGGCCGTTCGGTACAGTTGCCCTGCGCGTGGTGCATCCATGGGTCATCGACGGCAAAGTGGCGGGTTACATCGAGCTGGGTGAGGATGTCGAGCAGATTACGACTCGCATATCTCAGATCATGAATATTGAGCTGTTGTCCGTGGTCGCCAAGAAATATCTGGACAAGGGCAAATGGGAACAGGGCCTGCGCATGTCGGGCCGCACAGGTGACTGGGAGCGGCTCAAGGATTACGTCGTCGTCTCAAGCGATTCGGAGAAGGTCTACCCCGGTTTGGATAAGGTGCTGGCTGAAGGCAAAAGGTCCGACGACCAGTTTATCCTGTCGACCGGCGGCCGTACCCTCAAGGGGGGATTCGATGCTTCCATAGACGCCGCAGGCAACAATATCGGCAAGTTCGTCATCTTTTCCGATGTCAGCGGGGAAGAAAAAAGCCTCTACGGGATACTGTTGAGGCTTGGCGCGTTTACCCTGGTGATCTCCGGGCTTACGCTGGCATTTTTCGATTGGTATATCAGCCGTATCCATAATAAACACGCGGAAGTAGAGCGTGTCCCCATGCGCGAATCCGAAAAAGCTGAGCCTGCCGCTAATGAGCCGGCAGCGACAGAGCAGCAAAAACCCCACAGCTGAAGCTTCTTCCTTTCCCTTACCTTTCCTCCAATCGCCCGAGCAGCCTGAGCAGGCCGTCAAGAATAGTGATGGGGTGCGGTGGGCAGCCGGGTATGTAGAGATCGACCGGCAGAAGGCCTTCCACGCCGTTATGGGCTTCCGACGAATCGATGAACGGCCCGCCATTGATGGCGCAGGCACCGCTCGCGATGACGATCTTCGGCTCCGGCACCGCTTCGTAAGTCTTCAAGAGCGCCTCGCGCATGTTCTCCGTCACCGGGCCGGTGACGAATATCCCGTCGGCATGGCGCGGCGAAGCGACGAACTGTATGCCGAACCGCCCCAGATCGAATCCCACCGTGGAGAGTACGTTGACGTCCGCCTCGCAGGCATTGCAGCCGCCGGCGCTTACCTCGCGCAGTTTGAGGGAGCGGCCGAAGAGGGAGAGCATCCGCGCATCGAGGGTCTGGGCCAGCTTCCGTTCGCACCCCTGCGTGACGATCAGGTCGGCGCGGTGAGTTGCCGCCAGCTTTTCGTCGCAGCTGAAAGCAATTGCCCCGTGGGGGCAGGCCTCCGCGCATTCCGGGCAGAACAGGCATTTACCCATGTCCAGGGAGAGGTTTTTCCCGGTCCCCGCTTCCCGGTCCCCGTTTCCGGTTGTAATGGCACCGAAAGGGCAGGCATCGGCGCAGAGCCGGCAACCGGTGGGGCAGGCATCGGGATTAAGGAGCGGGTAGCCGCGGAACAGCTCCGGCAGCACTGCCGGTTCAGCCGGGTAATTGATGGTGCGATGTTTCTGATGGATGCGGGCGAGTATGGCTTTGAACATGGTTTGAACCTCGGACACATGATGCGGGCATTTCGTGTAATTTCGAGAAACGACTTCTTCGTTGTCTTATCTATTTATATAGCTGATGTCTTCGAAAAAGTACCTAATTGCGGCAGAATTAGTCTTGATGCACCTACAGATCAAACCCGCAATAGGAGAGGTTGAAGCTCTTGTTGCAGAGCGGGAAGTCGGAAATCTGCTGACCGCGCAGGGCCATGGCCAAGCCGGGCCAGTTGTGGAACGACGGGTCGACGATCTTGTAGCGGCTGAAATGGCCTGCCTTGTCGGTGATGGCCACGTGGCAGACCTCGCCCCGCCACCCTTCGGTCAGGGCCACGGCAATGTGCTCCCCGGCCGGTGAGGCGATGCCGTTCCGATAGGGTCCGCTCGGCAGCTGGCGCAGCTGCTCTTCGAGAAAATCCAGGGATTTCTCCGCCTCCAGCCACCTGACCAGGGTGCGGGCGTAGACATCGCCGCTCTTGGCGGTGACCACCGGTATCTGGCTCATCTGGTAGATGCCGTAGGGGAAGTCCTGGCGCACATCCATGGCCATGCCGCAGGCACGTGCAGGAGGGCCGGTCAGGGCGAGCTCCCTGGCGGTGCCGACGGAAACTGTGCCGGTGTTTTCCAGCCTTGCCAATACCGACGGCGTGGTCCACATGAGGTCTACGGCGTTGAAGAGGTCGGCCCGGGCAGCTGCCAGGCGCTGCAAGAGGTCGTCCGCCTGCTTCTGGCTGCAATCGAAGCCGCTTCCACCGGGGCGGAGCAGTCCGCGGCTGAAGCGGCTGCCGCAGAGGACGGCGCTCATATTGAGAAAATCCCCCCTGATCCGGCCGCAGAAGGAGGATGTGGGGAGATAGCCGGTGTCGCCGGCAATGGCGCCCAGATCGCCGGTGTGGTTGGCGAGCCGCTCCAGTTCCAGGGCGATGCCGCGGATTACCCCGCCTTTGGCGGGTATGCGGCGGCCGGCCAGGGCTTCGAGTATCAGGCAGTAGGCCCAGGTGTGGGCTACGGTGCTGTCCCCTGCGCCGGTCTCCATCTGGTAGACTGTTTTAGTCTGCGGGCCACCGATCAGTCCCGCTTCGATCCCCCGGTGCTGGAAGCCCAAGGCTATCTCCAGGTGAAAGACCTCTTCGCCGTGGCATTGGAAGCGGAAGTGCCCCGGTTCGATGACCCCGGCGTGGACAGGTCCGACCGCCACTTCATGGACCTCTTCACCCTCCACCCGGTAAAAGTCGGTGACACCCGGCAGGATTTGCACTGCTGCATCCCGTCCCCAGGCGTCGCGGGCGGGGTGGAACGAGCGGTGGAAGCGGACCGGCTTGAACCAGGGGTGCCCTTCCGGGACGATTCCGAACTGTTCGGCTATCTCCCGTTCAAAGAGGTTTGCCTGGGGGCAGTAGGGGGTGATGGAGGGAAAGGATTCGCCGCACTGGGTGCGCATGATTCCCATCACCCCGTCGGCCTTGGCCGAGAGCACGGCATAGAGGGTCACGCCCGGCCCGTTCTCTTCGCCGAACAGGGCGGAGATCCGCCAGCCGCGGTCCGCGGCATTGATGATTCCCTGGAGAAAATCCTCCAGTTTGACCGTCGGCACCGCTGCCAGCGGGAGAGCCTCGCCGTTATAGAATGTCTTCATGGAGAAATTATCGGTCATCGCCGCACCTCCAGGAGTTGGGCGGACTGCTGCAGAAGCTCCTTGAGCGGCGCGGGGAGCCAGAGGCCGAGCATGAGGATGATCCCCATCAGGAACAGCGGCGGGGCAACGGTGAGGAGCCGGTCGCGGTAATTGCTCTTGACCACGGCTGGGGAAGTTTTTCCCATTACCACAGGCAGCACGCTGGATGCCATGCCGAAAAAGATGATGGCGAGAAAGAGGAGGAACAGGGTGCCGATCAGCATCTTTCCCTGGCCGAAGATACTGCTGATGATGGAGAATTCGCTGAGAAATGGGCTGAACGGCGGGGAGCCGGTAATGGCGATGAAGCCTGCCAGGAAAAGTCCGGCTGACCATGGAACCCGCTGCAACGCCCCTTTCACCAGTTCACAGTTCTTGCTCCCATAGGCGCGGTGGATGTTGCCTGAAGAGAGGAACAGCACACCCTTTGTGAGTCCGTTGTTGATCACGTGAAAAAGCGCCCCGAACAGGGCATCGCCGCCGATCCCCAGGGCGATGGCCAAAATTCCCACGTGCTCGACGCTGGAATAGGCGAGCATCCTCTTGAAATCGGCCTGCCGCACGACAAATACGGCGGCAAAGGCCATGGAAACCAACCCCATGACAATCATGGCGTTGTGGTAGAAGATCGTATCGTTTGCCCTCATGCAGATCTGGTAAATCCTGATGATGGCGAGGAATGCGCAGTTAACCAGCCCGCCTGCCAGGAGCGCCCCCACGAGGCCGGGCGCTTCGCCGTAGGCGTCGGGTTTCCAGGTGTGAAGTGGCGCCAGCCCCATCTTGGTGCCGAAGCCAACCAGGAGAAAGACGAAGGCGGCGTTGAGCCATGCCGGTGAAAGCCTGTCTGCGGAGGCTATGAGCGGCTCAAGGAGGAGGGTTGCCTCCTGGCGGGCGACAATGGTGGAATAGGCGAGGAAGAATAGCCCCAGGAGCGCCAGGGCGATTCCCACCGAGCAGATCAGCATGTATTTCCAGGTCGCCTCGATGGATCGGGCGTTGCGATTGAAGTAAATGAGGGGCGCCATGGCCAGGGTGGTGGTTTCGAGGGCGACCCACAGGAGCCCCAGGTGATGGGAGACGGTGACCAGGGTCATGGCGGAAAGACAGACCAGGAGCCCCATGCAGAGCACCCTGTTCGAGCGTTCCTGGCGGTAGGCGAGGTAGCCGATCGCGTAAAAGGCGCAGACCGCGAAAAGGATCGTGATGGTTCCCAGGAACAGCTTGCCGATCGGATCAAGGTTTATCCAGCCATCGGGCGAAGGAAGGGGCGTGGAGATAAGTGCATCCGCAACCAGTGTCAGGTGCAAAACTGCAAATACCGGTAGCACCAGCGGCCGGTGGCGGTTGGAGGGGATGAACCATGCCAGCAGCGCGCCGACCATGGGGAGCAGAACCAGGCTGTAAAACATCGCGTTACTCCTTCAGGGCGGTCAGCCGCGAGGTGTCGATGGTGGAAAATTCGTTGCTTATATGGTTGATGACTATGCCCATGACAAAAATACCGACCAGGAGGTCGAGGAGTGCCCCGGCTTCGACCATGACCGGCATCGCCGAGGTCAGGAGCAGGCCGAAGATGAAAATGCCGTTTTCCAGGATCAGGTAGCCGATTACCTGGCTGATGGCCTTGCGCCGGGTGGTGAGGGTGAGAAAACCGGTAATTATGGTGGCTATGGATGCAGGTACGAAGAGCAGCCCCTGATGTTCCTGGGCCAGCGGCAGCTTGGCGGCAAACACAAAAGCGAGTGCTGTAGTGATGGCGACGATGATCAGCGTGGAGACGTAGCCGATGTACGGCTCGACCTCCCGCTTGATCTGCACCTTGTTCATGGCACCGAAAAGGAGCCAGGGGATGAAGAGTCCCTTCGCCAGGATCATGCCGACAATGATGGCGATCAGGTGCCAGGAAAAGGTGTGGATGATCGCCGGCAGCACGCCGAGCACAACCCCCTGCACTGCGACGGCGCGGATGGCGATGGCCATCCGGCTTGAGCCGAGCACGAGAAAATTGATCAGCATGACGAGAACGAGCAATTGATCGGCAAATTCAGTCATAATCACCTCAGAATTAAGAGCATGGAAAAGGCGGAGAGGATACAGGCTGCCACCAGCAGTTGGGGAATGCGCAGCAGTCGTAGACGGGCCATGATAGACTCCACTACACCGATGGTCACTGCCAGCCCCAGCATCGACAGGATGAATACTCCCCAGTCGAGGATGGCGTTGCCGGTTTTGAGCGGCAGGGCGATGTGAATGAAGAACGCCCCGAGTACGAACAGTTTCAAAGCGGCGCCGTAAAGGATGTAGGCAAAGGCCGGCCCGCTGTGGTCCAGAACCATGACTTCGTGGATCATGGTCAGCTCCAGGTGGGTAGTCGGGTCGTCGAACGGGATGCGGCAGTTTTCCGCCAGAAGGACGATGAACATCCCCCCGACCAGCAGCAACAGCGCTGCGCCGGCGCTGAACCAGAGGGAGAGGGAGAGCGTGGTCAGCATGGGCGAAAGGGACAACGAGCCGCTCAGCCGGCTCAGGGTCATCAGGGCGAAAAACAGGGTCGGTTCAGCGAGACAGGCAAAGGTGACCTCGCGAGCTGCCCCCATCCCTTCGAAGCTGGAGCCGGTGTCGAGCGCTGCCGTGGTGGTGAAGAACCGTCCCAGAGCAAACAGGTAGGCGAACAGTATCATGTCGCCGGCAAAAGAAATGGGGGAAAGGTGGTTCCCCAGCGGGATCAGGAGCGCCGCAACCAGGGTGGCGGCAAGGGTGATGATCGGCCCGGCCCTGAATATCCAGGTGGTGGTGTCGCTGAAAACCGAACCCTTGCGGATCAGTTTTGCCAGGTCGTAGTAAGGCTGGAGGAACGGAGCCCCGACCCTTCCGGCAAATGCTGCCTTGGTCTTGCCGATCACCCCCAGGAGGAGCGGCGGCATGAAGATGGTCAGGAGCATATGGATCAGGATGTCGGTCATAACAGTAACCTCTCGCTGCCGGTCGGTTTCTTGGCCCTTGTGTTCGGCATTTTAATGGGCCCAGACCATGAGCAGCACCAGGGTGATGAAGATGTAGAGCACGTAGAGGCTTTGCTCTCCGTTCTGCAAACGTCGAAAAAAGGAAAAAACGATGCCGGTGACGCGCAGAAAAGGGAGTATCACCACATCCAGTACCGTTTCGGGAATGCGGCTGGAAAATCCCGCAGAAGCTGGTAAAAAGCCGGTTATTTTCGGCAGTGCGTAGCGGGGCTGAAGTGTGCCGCGAAAGAGGCGGACCAGCATTTCCGCAAATGATGTGGAGGTATACTGCATCCGCACCGTCGGTTGCAGGTAGCCGCACCCCCATGTGGTGGCGCTTGCCGGCGGAATGCTCTTCAGCCGCCGGTAGTAGCCGGCGGCGAGAAGGGCGGCGACGATAATCAATGCTGTGCCGATGAAGCCGATCCAGCCGAGGGGGGCTTGGGTAGTGATGCCGCTGCCGGCGGCGACCAGCGAAGGGAAAACCGCATACACCGCGGGCTGGACAAGATGCGCTGCATACTGGGGCAGAAGGCCGATGGCCAGGCAGCAGAGGGCCAGGAGGCCCATGGCTGCCGGCATCTGCCACGGAGCATCGTGGCCCTGTTCCGCTTCCGCAGAGCGGGGGGCGCCGAGAAACGCCACCCCGTAAACTTTGACAAAACAGGCGAGGGCCAGAGCACCGATCAGGGCGAGTGCGGTTACGGCGAGGCCCATGCCGAGAAGGATCGGGGCGGCACCGTCTTTTACGCCTGAGAAGAAGCCGAAATAGAGCAGGTATTCGGATATGAAGCCGTTCAGTGGGGGGAGCCCGCAGATGGCCATGGCTCCAATCAGGAAGAGGGGCGCAGTGCGGGGCATGCGCCGGGCCAATCCCCCCATGCGATTGAGTTCCCTGGTGCCGACGGAGTGAATCAGCGCTCCGCTGCCGAGAAACAGCAGCGATTTGAACAGCGAGTGATTGAGGACGTGGAGCAGCGCTCCACCCATCCCCAGAAGCACCAGGGTCTGGTTGCCGATCGACTGGCCGATGAGGGCGGCGCCGATTCCCATGGTGATGATGCCGATATTTTCAATGCTGCTGTAGGCAAGGATACGCTTGATGTCGTTCTGGCCGATAGCCGAGATGATCCCGGTTACTCCGGAAATGATGCCGAGTCCGAGTATGACTGCTCCCCACCAGGTGGGCACAGGGTAGAAGAGAGATATAATCCTGATAATGCCGTAGATGCCCATCTTGAGCATGACCCCCGACATCATGGCGGATACGTGGCTCGGCCCGTTGGCATGGGCGGCAGGGAGCCAGATATGAAGCGGCATGATGCCGGCCTTCATGCCGAAACCAAAGAGGGCGGCGAAAAATATGACCGCTGCTCCCGGTGCGAGCGGATTAAGGGATGCTGTCGACGCGAACTGAAACGAACCGGTCATGGTCCGAAGCAGGATAAACATGACAAACAGCGCCATGGTTCCTGCATGGGTGCAAACCAGGTAGAGCATTCCCGCTTTGCGCACTTCGGCATTCCCGCTTTCCACGGTAAAGGCAAAATAGGCGGAAAGGGCCATGACTTCCCATGCCATGAGGAAAAACACGCTGTTACGGGCGATAATGAGAAGGGCCATCGATGCGGAAAGAATGCCGATGAAAAAGCAGAGGGCGCGTGAAGTGGCGGGAAGTTTTGCTGCCGGCCAATAGCCGTTGGCATATACTGCGCTACAGCCGGAAATAAGAAAGACCGACAGGAGGAAGAGTGCGGCAAGGGGGTCGATGCCGATTTCACAAGGTCCGAAGGGGAGGCTCCAGTTAACGACGAAGATTTCCGTTTCGCCGGAGGCAATGGTTGAGAAGGCTCCGGCCAGTCCGCACAGTGCGCCGACGCATGCAAAGGCTGTGGCCAGTTTCTGGCCGAATGCAGCAGCATTTTTCAGGAAAAGTCCAGGAACTCCGGAGAAACCGGTCAGGATGAGTCCCGCTATGATGAGAAAAGCAGGGTCAACCAGCTTCCCCGCGGTGGTGGTCATGCGTTGTGCTCCTTCCAGGGTTATTGCGGGAGTGGTCTATCTTAGAGCAGCCCCGCCGGCCAGTTCCGATTCTATCAGCTTGACCGCTGCCAGAATTTCCGTCGGTGGTCCCTGTCGCTGCAATACCGTCTTGAAACGGGAGTCACGCAGGGCATAGGCAAGCTTGGACAGCAGATGGAGATGGATCTTTACCGTGGGACTGATGAGTAGGAAAAGGGTATCCACCGGCTTGTCGTCAATGGCCTTGAAATCAATGGGGTGTTTCAGAAAACAGAGGGTCACCATGGGAGTATCGACATGGAGGAGGATCGGATTTCTTACGTGGGGGATGGCGATGCCGTCGCCGATGGCGGTAGTTCCGAGCGCTTCGCGGGCAAGCAACACCTGGAGTATGTAATCACGCTCCACCTGAGGGGGGAACTTCAGGAGGGAAACGATGTTTTTCAGGACCTCTTCCCTGGTTTTTCCCTCGATATTGTAGAAGGTGCCGCCGGCTTTAAGTACCTGGGAGAGGGTCGGCAGGGAACCGTCGGGTGGTTCGGGTTCAGCAAATATATCCGGTGAAAGCTTGATCCGCTTTTCCGTGGCCCATTCCAGAAGATCGACCCGGTTCATGCGGTACTCTTCGTTGATCTTGCAGGCGGGAAGGTGGTCTTTCCTTATCCAGCGCAACACGGTTTTTTCCGGAACCTGAAGCAGTCTGGCAGCCTCAGTGACGGTTAAGAGCATGACAAATCCCTTATCTCATATGTTAAGGAGCAATGCGGTCAGGGTAGAATAGTTGACCGATTTTGTAATGATATAACTCCATCCGGGGCAGATGTCAATATTAACTAAGGAGCAAGGGGAGAGTTGCATAGCGTGAAAGGTCTTAATTGAGATGATGAGGGGGGACTGCTGGAATTCGGGCGTGACAGATTATCCGCTGAACGGCAATGCCTGCCCGCAGTAACTGGGGGCAGGCATTGTGTGCTTCATTATGATTGCTTGAATGTTATTCTGTACTTGGAAAGCGAAGATTTGTTTTCAAAGCTTGCGGTTACGCCACTGCTGTCAAGAGATTTTGGAACGGCTGATTCCATTTCTCGGATCGGTGCGATCATGGCAGAACACGGCCATCCATGACGCGGATGATGTTCTCCGCTGTTTTTGCGATCTCGTCATTGTGGGTTACTATCACTATCGTTTTCCCGACGGCATGCAGCGAGCGCAGAATTGCCAGGATTTCCCCCTCCGCTGCCGAATCGAGGTTGCCGGTCGGCTCATCCATCAGCAGGATCGCTGGATCGTTGGCCAGCGCCCGGGCAATCGCCACCCGCTGCTGCTGGCCGCCGGAAAGCTGAGACGGTTTTGCGTCGGCTTTCTCGGCAAGACCTACCAGCGCCAGAAGTTTCAGGGCGCGGCTGGCCTGCTCCTTTTCCGGAATACCCGCCAGCATCATGGCGATTTCCACGTTTTCCGCTGCCGTGAGGCTTTGGAGCAGGTTGAAGAACTGGAAGACGAAGCCGATTTTCTGCGCCCGGAGCTTCGCCATATTACTGTTGTCCAGCGTGCTGATTTCGCATCCGTCAAGGAAAACTGAGCCCTCCGAGGGACGGTCCAGCCCGCCGATGAGGTGCATCAGGGTGCTCTTGCCATGACCGGAGGGGCCGACGATGCAGGTGAACGAGCCCGGCGGGATGCCAAGGGTGACGCCGCGGAGGGCGTGGGTGGTCACTGTACCCGTTGTGTAGGACTTGGCGGCGTTTTCCGTGCGTATTATCATGTCATTCATAGCTGATTGCCTCCACCGGCGACAGCCGTGCCGCCCGCCAGGCGGGATAGAGCCCGGCGAGAATGGCGACGGCTGTCGAGAAAGCGATTGAGCCGACGATTATCCCGGGATCGAGCATGCTGCCGGTTCCCGAACCTTTGACGAAGGAGGTGAACGCGTTCTGGCTGATGTAGGGTGCGGCCACCACCGAGCAGAACAAGCCCCCCAGCACTCCCGAGACGCCGCCGATGAGGCCGTAGAAGCCCGATTCGAGCATGAAAATGGTGAAGATGGTCCCCTGTTTTGCCCCCAGCGCCTGGAGGATGCCGATTTCCCGCTTGCGTTCGTAGGTGGCGGCCATCATCGCGAGGCTGACCGCCTCCTTGATCTTGAGGATGTAGCTGTCGATGAGCGTCAGGTCGTCCACCTTGATTGCCACGTAGGAGACCCGGTCAACAGCCTTGAAGAGCCGTTGGGCCACCGGCAATGAGAGGAAGATAGTGATGTCATCCCTGCCGCCGCTTTCCTTAAGGACCCCTTTGACCGGCAGCTGTTCGCCACGGACCGTAATAAATGACCCCGGTTGCAGTTTGAACTGCCTTGCTGCAACGGCGCCAACCACGGCGCCCGGCTCGTTATGGGCGGAGAAATAAGCCCCCTTGTCCATTTCCCATCCTTTGAAAGCCTTCATCTCGGCCGGCAGGATGCCGTTGACAGCCACCGGCTTGTTGGAGATGGCCGTTTTCTCCGTAAGGAACGGCACGGCGGTCAGACCCTTGATGGCGCAGATTTTAGCGACCTCGTCCATGGTGATGGTGGTCGGCAGTTGTTCGCCGGTCAGAATGGAAACCTGCTCATAGGCGCAAGATCCTTTCGGAGTGACGATCAGGTTCGCCCCGAGCGCTGCAGATTCCCGGTGGATCTCGTTTTTCAGGTTTCCCCCCAGGGAAAGGAAAGTAACGAAAGAGGCTATGCCGATGGTGATGCCGAGGAGCGTGAAGACAAACCGCCCCCGGCGGCGGGTGATGTTTTTTACCACCAGTTTGGCGAGGGTCATTTACCCTCCGATCTTGTGGTTGCGCACCATTTTCATTTTTTCTGCCGCAAAAAGGAAGTCGTCACCGACACGGACAAATCTACCGGTCACGTTGACCTCATCGCCCAGCACTGGGAGTTTCCCCTGGAATTTGACCGGAATGAAAACTTTCTTGCAGTTTGGCGTCGTGCACTGCAGCTCCTTCTTGTCCATGATGCCGAAAATGGTCGGGTCCTGCTGGGAAACGCCACCCATGATGCCGGTGACCGTGATGATTCCCGTAAAAGCGGCCGGGTCGGAACTGACCTCGTTGACGCTCAGGGACTTGGCCGAGCCCTGTGTGATGAAAGCAACTGCCAGCGCGATGCCGATTGCAGCCACCGCGATAAGAATGATATTTTTTTTCATTGATTACTCCTTGAGTTTTGCAAGACCAGCCTGCAGAAGAAGGCACAGGGCTGCCGCCCGCCAAAGACGGACGGGTAGCAGGCCTTGGAGTCTGTCGGACTTAGGGAATCGTAGCGAGAGGATGGAAAATCGAGGACAGATTTCCGGAAATTTGAGAGCTAATAGTGGACCTATTCGTCGAAAATTTCCGGAGATATGGACCGATTTGCCATTCTCGCAGTAGATTCATTCCTAAGTCCGACAGGCTCCTTGCAGTTACGAATATAGTGATTTGCTGTGGAATGGATCTAGGCGTTTTCGGGAGGGTAATCGATGGTACTGACGTATTCCGAGAGATTCAGGCTTTGCTGATATCTGTAGAGGGAAACCTCTACCAGTGAAGTACGGAGAGCCGTCGGGAAATTGGCGGGGATAAGGTTTATGCAGGAAAAGCAGGGACAGTCCGGAACGGAACAGGGTACAGGGCCGGTTTGGTTGTCATCCCGGTCCTCGTCACAGCAGGTTGCCGGGCTCTCAACGTGCACCATTGCAGCAGCCACCGACGTCAAGCCACTCAAGGTGAACAGGGCGAAGATAAGAAGAATGACGGAGCTTATCTGGAATGGTACTGTTTTCACAAAACTACTCTAGGTAATTTAAGATGTGAATGTCAAGCTGAAATCAAACCCGGAGCGTATGCAACGCACGGGCAAAATAAAACCTGCAAAAAAAACCTGCAAATAAAACCTGCAAATAAAACCTGCAAATAAAACCTTGACATAAGACGCGGCAATCAATATTATTGCCTAAAGTAAAGGGGAGTAGCTAACGGCCGGAGAAAAGGTCGACCCATAGCCCGTCAATACGGTGGAAACACCCGGGCCTGGGGCATTTATAAACTGCAAGCAAGACCTTTACCTGACGCGATCAATACGCCGAGGGTAAAGGTCTTTTTTTTTACCCCGGCGAAATTTCAAGCCGGAGGTGAAAAATGTCTTACAAGAGAAAACAGTGCTTAAGAGAACCGCGCAAACCCCAAAAAAACAGAATCGAAAAAAATCCGCTGGATAACGTAATTTCCCTGAGGATTAGCGATCAGGAAAAGAAGACGCTGGAAAAATTGACCAAGGCTACTTCCAAAAGCGTCTCCGACATCATGCGCGAGGCCATGGAGCTCTGGAAATCAAAGAGGCGCAGACTTTGCCTTGAGGTGTAACATACAAAAATATCTTGTTTAAGGAGTATTCATATGGAATGGCTCGCAGATCCACAGATCTGGCTGGCATTGGTCACGCTCACTGCCCTGGAAATCGTGCTCGGCATCGACAATATCATCTTCATCTCCATCCAGGCGGGCAAACTCCCCGTCCATCAGCAGGAGAAGGCCAGAATAGTCGGCCTAGGCCTGGCGATGTTCATCCGCATCGCGCTTCTCTTTTCGCTCACCTGGCTCATGGGGCTCACTACGCCGATCTTTTCCGTGTTGAACAATGAAATCTCCGGGCGCGACATCATCCTCATCTCCGGCGGGCTGTTCCTGCTCTGGAAAAGCACCATGGAGATCCATGAGAAACTCGAAGGAGAGGAAGGACACTCAGTCTCCCGTGCCGGAGCAACTTTTGCCGCTGTCATCGTCCAGATCCTCCTGCTGGACATCGTCTTCTCCCTCGATTCAATCATCACCGCCCTGGGGATGGCCAACCGTCTTGCTGTCATGGTTGCAGCGGTAGTCATGGCCGTCGGCTTCATGATGCTTTTCTCCGGGAAGATCAGCGCCTTTGTCGACCGGCACCCGACCGTGAAGATGCTCGCCTTGAGCTTCCTTCTCCTGATCGGCGTGGCGCTGATCGGCGACGGCTTTGACATGCATATTCCCAAGGGGTACATCTACTTTGCCATGGCGTTTTCGGTGATGGTAGAGATGCTCAACCTGCGGCTTCGCCGTCAGGGCGCACCAGTCAAGCTTCATAACCCCTATGTCGAAGAGCCCGCAACTACGACCGGGGCGCAGGACAACGTCTGAGAAAGGAGAAGAATAGTATGAAATGTCCCGTATGTACCAACGTAGATTTGCTGATTGCGGAGCGCCAGGGTGTGGAGATCGACTATTGCCCCCAGTGTCGAGGGGTATGGCTTGACCGTGGGGAGTTGGACAAGGTTATTGAGCGCTCCTCCGTAGCGCCGATACAGCATCCATTGGCTGGTATGGTCTCCCAGCACAGCGAACCGCAATATCCTTCGTCGCAGGTGAAGCACGGTCATGACGACCATCATGGCCATAAGCAGCATGGATACGGGTATGGACACCAGAAGAAGAAAAAGTCGTTTCTGTCCGAGATATTCGATTTCGACTGAGTAATTAACCAAGGAGCTAATAAAATGAAAAAACACGTTGTTAAGGTATTTGCAGTGGTGGCAGCCGTCATGTTTCTCAGCATCACCGTGCTGGAACTGAATGCCCACGCCAGGGCCGGAGGGAGCCGCTCTTTCGGCAGCCGGGGGGCGCGCAGCTATTCAAGGCCGGCCAGTAACTATTCCCAGCCGAGCCAGTCACGGCAGCAGGCTGCGCCTGCCCCGAGCCCCTTCCAGCAGCAGGGCGGCGGTTTCATGAGAAGCATGGCCGGTGGCATAGTGGGTGGGATGCTGGGCGGCATGCTGTTCCGGAGCCTCGGCATGGCAGGAGCCGGCGGCATGGGGGGTGGCGGCATCGGCCTCTTTGAGATCCTCCTCCTGGCCGGGATCGGCTACCTCATCTACCGGTTTGTAAAAAAAAAGCGCGAAGCTAACGCCGCCTATTCCAGCTATGGGGGAGCGTACCAGGGCGGAACGGTGACCCCTGTTTCCGGTGGATACCTGGGCAATGACCCGCAGCCGGACGATGTGGCTGCGGGCCTGGCCCATGTCCGCCAGATGGACGCTTCCTTTGACGAAAACCGCTTCAACGACCTGGTCATGGATAACTTCTTCAAGATCCAGGGGGCCTGGATGAATCGGGATCTAACGCCGGTAACCGGGCTTCTTACCGATGAGATGAAGCGGATATTTCTGGAAGACCTGGACCGGCTGCTGCGGGATAAGCAGGTCAACAGGCTGGAGAATATCGCTGTCAGGAACGTGGAGATAGCCGAGGTATGGCAGGAGTCTGGGCAGGATTTTATCACCGCCTTGATTTACGCGAACCTGCTCGATTACACAACCGATGACGCTACGGGCGCGGTTGTGAGCGGCAGCAAAACGGAGCCGGTGAAATTCGAGGAGTATTGGACGCTTACCCGGCCCGTCGGCAACAATCCGTGGCGGCTGTCGGCGATCAACCAGAAATAGCGGCTGATATGGTTGGAAGGGGCGCCCCTGTGTGGGCGCCCTTTTTGTTAGTGCGCCAGGCATGGCGCGTGGCGCGTAAGCGCCATCCAATTGGGTATGGTGCCTGATTGGTGACTTGGAGGTGGAAGTCCTCTTCGGACCCTGATGGTGGGAACCGATAGCCGAACAGCAAGG